>ULJM01011422.1_pt1 | contig 57430 bp, 58 predicted proteins | sample 1950871 | NCBI WGS metagenome assembly ULJM01 (sample SAMEA4835471, study PRJEB28245) | human gut metagenome | biome: gut microbiome; material: fecal sample | place: Denmark | collected 2008 | reverse complement strand
GCTGATTTGCTTATTGCAAAGTTTGCACTCTGTGCGCTCGGAGCAAAAATCAACTGATTATTAGCCTGAAATAATCCTGAAATATCATTTTTAATTGCAATTTCAGAAGATGCTATTGTTAAATCCACAGCATTTTCAAGAGCATATTCCAAAAGTTCCTGAACATTTTCTTCTCTAATATCAACGCAGGTGCATATTTCCTTTATCATTGAATTTCCCGGAGCAACAACAACTTCAGAAACATTGTCATATTGTGCAAATTTTTTAGCGAGTGCATATTCTTTTGCAGAGGCTCCGATTATTAAAACTTTTTTCTTTTTATCCATAAAAGAATTATATAACAAAAACCGCTAATCCATGTATATGATTTTATTAAGAAAAATTAAGTTTTTGAAGATAATTATGTTACAATAATGACAAATAAAAATTTATTCTTAAACTTGAATTATAAGTGAGGGTATAGTAGATATGGCAGGTATAGTAAGTTTATTATCGCAAATGTTTGTGCCTCAGACAACGCAAGTGGCAGCGCCTGTGAGAAGCACAACATCAAATCCATACAGCAATAATCCGTTTGTAAATTATAACGGAAACAGCTTAAATTCTTATGCAAAAAATTCTCCGGTACGAGGAGGATATTTCGCAGGGTATTACAATGGAAAACAAAACATTGTCGGACAACGTCTGTTCATAGAAGTTTAACCCCAATACAATTGACAATATCTTGAAAACAGGTTATAATAAGGGAAATAGTTAATAGGAAGCAGAATGATTATATGAAAAATAAATGCTTTTTGGGGTTTACAATAACAGAATTAATAATAGCAATGGGAATTATCGGAGTTATTTCGGCTTTGACTGTTCCTGTATTAATAGCGCACTATCAAACCCAGTCTTTACAATTAATTCTTAAGAAAACTTACGGTGAACTAAGACAAAATTTAGATATGTTTCAAACAGAATCATATAAGAAAAAGTTATATGCTTCCAGTTTGAGTACTCTTGACGGCTCTAAAACCGTAACAGAAACCGCAGGACGTTTCTTAACCAATTACTTTAGAGTAACAAAAGATTGCGATTCAACAGCACAACCTTGTTTTGCCGACAGTTACAGAACAATTGACAGTGCAGACAGAACAAATTTCAGCTGTAACAGCGGATATAACGTTTTACTAGCCAGCGGTGCTGCAATATGTTTAATACCGCCTGCAACAGATACCCCGGCAAAAGTTTATATTGACGTCAACGGACAGGATAAACCTAATATTGGCGGCAGAGATATGTTTACAGTATATATCTATGATGATTTCAGCATAGATGAAAAGGATATAACACCTGATGTAATAAAAAGCGGGGATGCTAAAGGCGATAGAGATACTTTATTTAATGACAGCTGTAAAACTTCTTATGTTGGTGAAGGATGCTTTGGAAAAATCATTAATGACAACTGGAAAGTAAGTTACTAATGGAAAGGTATATGATGAATATAAGGTCTGCATTTACATTAACAGAAGTTTTAGTAACACTTAGTATTATAGGTGTTGTTTCTGCTTTGACTGTGCCGACTTTAATGAACCAATATCAGAAAAAAACTCAATCTGTGCAAATAAGAAAATCAATAAATGATTTTGTATCAGCTATTGATATGCTTATAACAGAAGAAGGTAAAACCTCATTTAAAGCTACCAGTGTCTTTACTGATGTTCTACCGGATAATACTTCTGTTGACGGAATTCAAAATCTGATTGCACAGCATTTTAAGATTATTAAAACCTGTGATGCTAAAGCAGCAGGTTGTTTTGCTTCTGAAAAATACAGAACAATAGATAATACTTCTTCAGATACTTTCCAATGTGAAGAAAAAGCTTATGTTTTAGCAAACTCTGCTGCAATCTGTGTGTCAAAAAAGGTAAACTCAGCTCAAGCCCAAGTAGTCGGAAGACCGTATTTAGTTATACAAATTGACATTAACGGTATTGAAAAACCAAATATTGGCGGCAGAGATATGTTCAATTTTTACATAAACAAAGAAGGTGAATTCGATTGGAACAATCCGTCTACGATGTGTATGAACGGTCCTTGTACACCTTCTTCATCTACCTGTAAAACTTCATCAATAGGAAATAATTGCATTGGAGTTTTATCTGAAAATAATTGGATTATGGATTACTAAGAAAGAGAAAGATAACGATTATGAACAAAAAATTTGCATTTACTTTAACGGAAGTTCTTGTTACATTAAGCATTATAGGCGTTGTTTCAGCTTTGACAGTGCCAACTTTAATGAACCAATATCAAAGAAAGGTTCAAGCAGCACAAATAAGAAAATTTGCAAACGAATTAGATCAGGGATTTGAAATGCAAATTATTGAAGAAGGTAAAACTAAATTATCTTCAACAAATATGTGGAAAAAAGTTGCTACAAAAGGTGATTTAACAGATTTAAGAGCATTTTTTAACACTCGCTTTAAAATAATTAAGACCTGTGAAAAAACTTCAGGATGCTTTGCTGATAGTTACAGATCAATAGATGGCAGTAAAGAAGAAGCTTTTGATAATTCTAAAATTACAACTTATGTTCTTGCCAATTCAGCTGCTATAAGATTAAAAGCTAAACTATCTGTAAAAGTTGACACTAATGGTGATGCTGTATTAGACGAAAACGGGAATTATATACCTTTCGGAGCCGGCAATTCAGCTGTTGTAATGTGGATAGATATTAACGGTGCTGATAAACCTAATATCGGTGGCAGAGATTTATTCCAGATAGCTATTGGCGATAACGGATTAGTATTTGATGAATGCTACACTACAAATACTAATTTCACCTGCACACCCAGTGCAGCGACTTGCATCAAATCTCCAACCGGCAGCAACTGTTTTGGTGTATTACAAGAAAACAACTGGATAATGAATTATTAAAATGGAATATATTATAGTCCTTTGTACCACTGATAATAAAGAAAATGCAGAATTAATTGCCCATACGCTTGTAAAAGAAAAACTTGCTGCGTGCACAAATATGATTCCGCAAATTAATTCAATATACACCTGGAAAGAACAAATTGTGCAGGATGAAGAACTTTTACTGCTGATAAAAACACGTAAAGAACTGTTTGAAGAAGTTAAAAGCAGAATTCTTTTATTACACAATTATGAAGTTCCTGAAATAATTTCAGTAAATATAAATGATGGTTCAAAATCATATTTAGACTGGATTAAAGAAAATACAACAAAAAAAGACTGTCTGTAAAGACAGCCTTTTTTTTGTAACTAGATTTTGATTAATAAGAATTTGCTGTCTTCTAATGCAACAACTTTATGCTCTGTATCTTTTTTAAACATTAAAATCTCACCTTTTTCGACTCTGAATTTTTCTGCATCGAAATGAAGTTCGATTGTGCCATCCAAGACATAAACAGCTGCATTACATACAGAAGTATGCGTATCAATAATAGCATCTTTTTTAATTGCAATGATATTCAAGCTGCTGTTGTCATTTTCCATAAGCAGCTTTCTTTCGAATTTATCAGCTCCGGTACTTACAATATCCTTTGCCTTTAAAACATTGTAGAACATAAAATTCTCCTTTCTTAAATTATTCTTTACTTTTCTTAGCTTTGAATTTAACGTGCCAATGTGAAGAATCGCAGAAGGGTTTATTTTTTGATTTGCCGCATCTGCATAATGTCTGCCTGTTTCGAACCTCATAGCTTCTGCCGTCCTCACTTTCAACACGTATTTTGCCTTTTAGCCACAACGGACCGCTTATTTTTAATCCGCTATCTTCAATAGCTGCAATACTTTGAGGTAATTCTTCTTCAATCATGTTTCCTTCTTTGTCAAAAAGTACCAGCCTTCCTGAGGGACATAAACTCACTTCACGTCTTAACTCAGAGCAGCTGAAATCATCATCATTCATTATGAGGTTCCAAACAGTACCGTTTGCATCACAAAACCTTGCCAAGGCACACAAATTATCCTTATCATACAAAGTTAACGCAGGACCGTCATATTTTTCAGCACTATCAAGTACAGGTGAAAAATCAGCCTTTTCTTCACCGTCAAAATCAGAATGAAGATGTGAATTATCACAAAAAGGTGCATTTTTAGAATATCCGCATCTGCATAATGCTATCGGATTAGATTTAATTTCAAAAATTTTTCCTTGAGAATACTCAATACAGACTTCTTGATTGTCCGTGACTATTATATTCTCACTGAATTCAGGCGTACCATATACTAAATAAGGTCCGTTATGTGTAACTTTTACATAGATTTCACTCATAGATAAAATATAATTAACACAATCGGATTTTTGAATTTACATTCAGGTAATTTGTAAGCATACATTTTGCCCAATTAATTTGTTATCAGCTTTAAACCTGTAATTCCTGTTAAAATTAAACCTATGCACAAAAATTTTACATCAAGAACCGGTTCTTTAAACAACACAATTCCCAATATAGAAGTTCCTACTTGTATAGTAACACTTAGTTTGATTTCTTGTAACGGTTAGTTTGATTATTTTGGTAAACTTAGGTTCAAAAAATAGCTTTTTTTACCAAAAATTTTGGAGAATTTTTATTGAAATTTTTGTTAAAAATTGACAAAAATATCTCTTATTTTTAAGAAGTATTATTTCAAATATTTCCAAATTTAATAATTATTTTATAGTGTATTTAATACTTGATTTAATATAAATTATTTAGAATGTCCAATAACTATTATATTTTCTTTTTTGGGTGAAAATTTAAAATATTTTTTTATTTGCAGTAATTATATCATCTGTTTTTAGCAGAGTCTTCATAATATTCTTCTATATTTGAGATAGCCGCATGAGCCGCATCGTAATGAGTTTGTGTTTTCCAATGTTTGATATTATCATTTTTGAAAAATAGCTTAATCTGGAAATACTATCTTTCGGTAATGCCTTCTTGTTAAAAGAGCTATGCCAATCACGTATAATACGTTAATATCATATCCATGTCCCAAAACAAGTTGTTGTTTTTTTTTTATTTATTCTATTACCATGAATAATTTATATATGCAGAACTAATGCCGTATATCAATTAAAAAAACTCTGTATAGTTAAAATTTATATAGTCTGCATTGAAATTTAAAATATCTTTCAAAGGTCTAGAGTCAGGGTTTGCAGTTAATTTCTCAACCCATTGTCGAAACCTTCGTGGTAAATCATTTTCAATAACCTCCAATGGATATGTAGTTTGTACTATTGCAATAAAATAATCAGAAGCTCTAAAGTCATCATCAAATTCATCTTTTACATTTAAAAATCTCCAATGCTCATTATCTAATAAATCTGTACATAATTTATTGTATAATTTTTTTTGAGTTTGGGCGAATTGTATCTGAATTCAATAAATTTTGTGTTATTGAATTCGTCGAAACATTGCTTGCATCCATAACTGCACCAGCGCCAAACTAAAACAGTTAATCTTTCATATATTTGTAGCCTCTTGCTTTTTAAATTGCATTTCATAAAGAGCTTTATATTGCCCGTTTTCGATTTGCATTAATTCATCGTGAGCTCCAAGCTCTACCAATTCACCTTCATTAATAACGGCAATTTTGTCTGCATTTTGGACAGTTGATAATCTATGAGCTATTACAAATACAGTTTTATCTTTCATCAAGTTATCAATCGCTTTTTGAACAATAGCTTCAGCTTTGTTATCTAATGCAGATGTTGCTTCATCTAAAATAATTATTGGAGCATCTTTTAAAAATGCACGAGCAATAGCAATGCGCTGTTTTTGGCCACCAGAAAGTAAAGTTCCTCTTTCGCCAACTTGTGTATTCATACCGTCTTTTAATTCACTGATAAAATCTTCAAGATAAGCCATTTTTACTGCTTTCTTCAAATCTTCTTCTGTTGCATTTTCGTTTCCCAATAAAATATTTTCTTTTATTGTTCCAGAAAATAGGAAATTATCTTGGAATACAACTGCAATATTTTGGTGCAAGCTATCCAAAGTATATTTTCTAATATCAATGTCATCTATCATAATTGAACCTGAATTTATATCGTAAAATCGTGGTAATAAACTTACAATTGTGGATTTACCACCTCCTGAATTACCAACCAATGCAATTGTTTGACTTTTATCAACTGACAAATTTAAATTTTTCAAAACTGGACGGTTTTTTACATATTCAAAATTTACATTATTAAATTCAATTTTATTATTTATGGTATTTAATTCTATTGCATTTTCATCATCTTTAATTTTAGGCTCTAAATTTAATATTGAAAAAACTCTTTCGATTGCTAAAAATGAAAATTGAACTGCATTGAAATTATTTCCAAGGTTCTTTATTGGCGTATATAGCATTATTAAAGCAGTTATGAATGAAACAAAATTTCCACTTGTAATTTGATTTGTTAAAATCAAATGGCTACCATATCCAATAGCAAGACCAATACCTATTGAAACAATAACATGCATCATTGGAGATAACCAAGATGTCCTTTGAACTAATTTAATTTTTAAATCAAAAATATTATTTAAAACATTTTTAAATTTAAATTCTTGTTTTCTTTTTAAATTGTAAGCTGTTATTGTTTTATTTCCTGCAAAACTTTCATTATAAGAAGATATAACTGCAGATGTAACTGATACAGATTTATCAATTACACTTTTTATTCTTTTTTGAATACTTGCAATTGGCAAAAAAGCACAACCTAAAACCACGGTTGCAATTAATGCTAATTGCCAAGAATTATAAAACAAAACTCCAATTAAAGATAATGAAGAAAATAATCTTGAAACAAAAGTTTTTAAATTATCTAATAAACCTGCACAAGCTGTATCGGCATCATTGTTAAATCTGAATACTATATCTCCTGATTTTTTCTTATCAAAATACGCAGTCTCAAAAGTGAGCATTTTTTTATAAAGAGTAAATTTTAAATCATTAGTTATTTTTCCACCAACCCATGTATTTAAATAAGTTGCTAAATAATTTAAAATACCTTGAATTGACGTAAAAGCAACAATTCCAAATGGAATATACCAAGGCGATTGCACAGTTTTTTCTACCATTACTAAATCCATATAAGGCTTTAAAGATAGAGCAATAACTGCGTCCAGTGAACCTATTGGAATACAAATTAAGACTGCAAGTAATGCTCTAAACCAGTATGGTTTAACATATGGAAGTATTCTGGAATAATTAATATATTCTCGGCTTGTTGTAAACCACTCTTTTAAATTTTTAGGTCTTATAGCCTTTTTATTAATAATTCCAGAAAAAGACAATAAGTTTTTATCCTCTTGTATTAATCCTTCAAACCAATATGGGCAATTTTTAAAATAAATGGTGTATCTAGTGTCATATTTCTTTTTTACAAGATTTACTAATTTATTCAATGCACTGGGAGAAATATTAAAGCCATTAAAATCAATTGTTAAATCATAGTTATAAATGCCAAAAGTTTTAATTATTGGTATAGTTAAAGTATTTTTTTCTTCTCTGATTTTTATATATGTATTTTTTTTATCAAATTTAATAATAGGGTTGATATACTTTAACCAAGAAACATTTAATTTTGGGAATTGTATTTTATGTATTGCCTCATGAATATCAAGATATGGTATATCGGTAAAATCTTTTGCCTTTTGATGCTTTTTTATTACAAATAGATCATATCCTACAGGCAAATCTATCCCTCCATATTCGCAACCTAATAAATATCGTTCATTTTCATTAACTAAAACATTCAGATATTTTGTATCACAGTGAGTCTTTACAAATTTTAGCTCTTCGTATTTTAATAAAATTTCTTTTAGGTTTAAAATATCTTCAGAATTTTTTAAAAGGGTTCTTGTCGATAATATATCTGGGCAACGTTGTTTGATAAGAGCATCAATTAAATTGTTTATTAAAGTTTCATCTATTTTTTTTGTATAACTTTGTTCAATAATAATATCAGAAAAAGTCGCAAATAATGAATTGTCATTTATATTCATTCTTTTTGCATTTTCAAAGTACTTATATATGACATAAAAAACATTACTCACTTCACCATAATTTATTGGTTCATTAACTTTAATATATTTTCTCCAGTTAGAATCAATATATTTAATGTTATTTATGACTCTTTTAAGCCTATATTTTTGAGCAGAGGTATACGCAACAGCTATAATATATTTATTATTTTCATTTTCACAAATATAATGAACAGCCCTACCTGGATAAGATTTGATAGGAAGTTGTTTAATTAACTTTAAATTTATTCCAGAATTCTTGCTAATATCATTAATTAATGTTTTATTATCCATCTATATTATTTATCTCCAATTTTTTGTAATTCAGATGTTTGAACAGCACGAGGAATTCGTTTTACACTTGGTGTCACACAAAAATCACAAACTTTAAAATAATCTTTTAGATAAAATGTTTTTAAAAATTTTATGATTTTTTTTGAAGAATTTTGCCTAATATCAATATTTTCGTTTTCTCCAAATTCATAGTCTGTAAGTCTTTGCACCGCTACTGAGCGTGTACAATGATGAAATTTTCCATCCATTAATGCTATACAGTTTTTTTGCCAGCACTTTTTAAAGACGCTTCTTAATCCTTTGATACTTCTATTTCTTCTATATATTTTTCCTCTTAAATACCAAGGATAGTTTGGAAATAAGTAGTCAATTCTGTTAATATCTAACGCTAATTTGATTTTGTCATATTTAAAACAAGTCAAATTTTTATTTGAAGAATAGTTTGACATTACTACAATAATTTTTTTTCTATTTTTTGCCATTATTTTTAATAATTTTTGCGAAAATTCTATTGTTCCATTTGTAGTAATTTCTACAGTTTGAACCTGTTTCTTTTTTAAAATATACTCCAATATTTTATCTAAATCTCTGACCAATAAAGGTTCCCCACCAATTAGTTTTATTTTATGTATTTTATTAACACAAGTTAGCAATTTATCTAAATCACATTGAAAATCTTCAAATGTAGTAGTCCATTGTTGTTCATTTGAATAAAAAGGCATCATTGATCCACACTGTTCGCAACGCAAAGTACATCGTGTAGTCAGATTGAAATCCATAACAGGAATATCTAATTTTTTATTAAATAGAAATCTAAATAATGCAATATACCAATACACTCTTTTCCTAATCCTTAATAAGTTGTGATTATATACAAAAATGTAATTAATAAAATTTTTCTTATGTAATATGCTATGTATTAAATCGTTTCTTATAATTGGGAATAAGTATCTTCTATATATAATATATTTAGCCTTTTTTAATGATAAAAAACTAATTTTTATTCCAAAAATATAACAATTTTTTTGCATCTTATCGTTTTTTACTGAAAATATATTTTGTATAAATGTATTTGCCACTATGTATCCTTTCTGTTTATTATTATGCAATTCTTAAATGTTTAATATTAATTAGGGGGGGGGTGTACTCTCTTACTCTTACAAGGGTTTTAGGCTTTTTACAGAATTTATTTGTTAAATATTTTAATGCAGGTTCTTCTACCAAATGGTATGTTAAAATTCCTGCTAAAATACACATTAGAATTATGATAGCAATATTCAAAAAAGGGTAGGTCAAAAATAAATCGATATTTTTGACCCATAAATTTTTCTTTATTAAATCTAAAATAATTATATGCATAACAAATATTGAATATGAATATTTCCCAAGATATCCTAAAAACTTATTGTTTAAAATAGTAGATAAGTAACCTTTTTTTATTGTAAATAACAATATCATTCCAGCAAATGTTAATATAAATATTGAAATGTTTTTAAATGAAATATTATGAAAAACGGTATTACGCACAGCAAAAACTAACAAATAAATTTCCATAAAAGTAATAAATAATCTTTGTAAAATTCCAAACTTAAAATTTTGAAATTTTTGATAGGCAAGATATAAAAAATACCCCAATCCTAATCCTGCTAATGCTCTTATGTATCCAATACAAATAAAGTTTTCAAAAATTTTTGCAGGGGATACTGTTGCGTTAACAATATAAACATAAAAAATTAATACTAAATGAATTGTTATAAAATTAAACCATTTTTTTGAAAGTAAACTTTTTAAATAATAATAAAATAAACTTGCCCAAAACAAACTCGAAACAAACCAAACAGGATGAATATTTCCCATACTATTTTTTGTTGTCAAGCCAATATTATTAATTAACAACATTGTATAAACATTTATATATTTTTTGTAATTTAACAAATCAAACCAAGACAAAATCATATAAACTATAACTGCAAACCATATAACTGGCAGTAATCTAATCAATTTTATTTTAACAAAATTGATAAAATCATTGTTTTTCTTAGAATAAAACAAGAAAAAGCCAGCAGTTATAAAAAAGAAATCGACCCAATATCTACCATTTATTACATATGGCATATATTGAGCAGTAAAATCACCTAGTTCTTTAATATGTCTTATTTCACAAATAAAAATATGAAACAAAACTATAATAATAGAAGCAATAAATCTTAAAAAATCAATATTGTAAAAGCGTTTTTTCTCCATATTATCCCCTAATTACATCACTCTGATATTAAATTACTGGTATATAAATTTTTTATATCAACACTAGAAAGTTTTATTGGATTGTTTTTTAACCTATCAATATTTATTTTCGATACCAAATACTCAATTTCATCAGAAGTTAACTCTTTAAAATATTTCTCAATATTTAACTCTATAAATAATTTATTTAAAAATTCGACCAAATTTCCCGAAAAAATCGACAATAAATCAGATAAATTTTCTTTGACAAAATCAACCCCTCTTTTGTCTGCAATATTTTCATCTGAAATATTCAAATTCATCAATAATAATTGTTTAATTGTCCTTGCAACAGCAATACCATGTGTGACGTTATATTTTGAAGTTAAGACATATGATAAAGCATGTGCTGCAGTTGTTCTTGAAATATTAATAGCTTTTCCTGCGAAATTTGACGCCTTCATTATTTTTTCAGAATTTTCAATATTAGGATTATTAATATAATCAACCAAATAATCTCGACATAAAATCATTGCTTTTTTTGCAAATTCTCTGCTGATTGGGGTTGATTTAACTGCCCAATAACTCTCTATTGCTTGGCAAAATGCGTCTAATCCACAAGAAACTTTAATTTCATGCGGATTGTTTTCAACAAATTGTGAATCTACAATTGAATAATTAGGAAGAATTGATAAATTATCAAGCGAGGTTTTAACTCCATTAACATACAAAACTGCAAATTGAGTTGCTTCTGAACCTGTTCCGCAAGTTGTTGGGATGGCAATGTGTTTTTTGTTTGATTTTGTATACCATTTATAACTTTTAGCAAAATCAATAACGCTTCCACCGCCAACTGAAATTATTAAGTCAAAATCTTTTTGTATTTTATCAATTGCTATTTTAATTTCTTCTTCTTTTGGGTTTGTTGAAAAATCGTTGTAATAATTATATTCAACTTTTTCTAATTGTTTTTCAATTATTGGTTTTAAAGAATTATATGAATTTTTACCTGTAAAAACTAAAACTTTTTTAGCTTTTTCAAGTTTTAAGATTTTATATAAATTTTCAATTGCACCTCGGTAAATAAAATCAACTTGATTAAGATTTTCCATAAAAATTTTTTTGTTTTCTTGTGGTTTTTCTTTTGGTCTGCCCAAATCATCTCTTGCCCCGCATTTAACTTTAATTTCTAAAAATGTTGTACCGTTATCATCTAAAAATTCAGGTAATATTTTTTCTAATTCATCTTTAGTTGATACCGAATAAACTTTTTTATATCCAGAATTTAATGCTATTTGAGATAAATTTGCATTACTATTTGCAGTTGGTTGAGAACCAACCGAATCGTGAGCCTCGTTATTAAATACAATATGTTTAAAATTATTTAGATTTTTAGAAGCATTAACAGTTAATGCTCCTTGATGCATTAAAAATGCTCCATCACCATCAAAACAATAAATATTTCTATCTTGTTTTTCTAATGCAATACTTAACGCAATAGAGCTTGCATGCCCCATTGAGCCAACAGTCAAAAAATCTTGTTTATGAGGTTGGTTTAATCTGTTTCTTGTTTCATAAACTTCTCTTGAGATATGTCCTGTCGTTGCTATAACTACATCATTTTGATTTAAGTTTTCAATGACGGTTTCAATGGCATCTTCTCGTTTTAGAGAAAATCCTGAATTAACCTTATTGATTAAAGAATATTTTTCAAATGTTCCCTTTTTAACAATAAATGCAAATGGAACTTGTTCTTCCTTGATATAATTAATAGTTTTTTGAATTATTGTTTTAGCCTCTTCGAAATCTACTGGAAGAATTTCATATTTAATCCCCATTGCTTCTAATAATTTATCAGTAACCTTACCTTGTTTTATATGTTGAGGTTCATCCTTTTTATCAGGCTCACCTCTCCAACCAATAAACATTAACAATGGTATTTTGTAAACTTCTTCGTCAGTTAGAGATAAAAGAGGGTTTACGCAATTCCCAATCCCTGAATTTTGCATATATACAACAGCAGGGTTACCTGTCGCTAAATAATGCCCTGATGCAAGTGCAATAGCATTACCTTCATTTGCCGTTATTGTGTGATTTTTTGTATCAGTATTGTCTGTGATATATGCACAAAAATCTTTTAAAAGACTATCTGGCACACCACAGAAACAATTTATATTATTTTCTTTTAGAATATTAAATAATTCAGATGATTTCATTGGACTACCTCTTTTATTTTTATTTTGCCCCTGGAATTAATGTAATTATGTCTTTTATCTTCATACAATAATCTTCAGAGGCTTCTTTACATCTGTGGTTCTCAAGAATAGATTTAGCGGCATTAACCATTGCAGGGTACGCTGATCTTAAAAGGTGATTAGCATAAATTACAATATTTATATTGTTTTCAACTAATTCTTGTTCTGTTACATAATTATATGAAGACGGAACAACTACTAGAGGTTTTCTGTTTGGTAATTGATTATATAAAGTAGCAAATTCTTTAATTTCATCAAATGTTTTTTGACGTGAGTGAATCATAATACCATCAACACCTGCATCAAGATATGTTTTGGCTCTCATTATTGCATCATCCATACCTTGTTCAAGAATAAGACTTTCAATTCTTGCAATAATCATAAAATCATCAGTAACTTGTGCTTGTTTACCAGCTTTTATTTTTTCTGCAAAACCTTCAGGAGTATCTTGTTCTTGGAAAACTTCTGTTCCAAAAAGAGAATTTTTCTTTAATCCAACTTTGTCTTCAATAATAATCGCTGAAACCCCAAGTCGTTCTAATGTTTTAACTGTAAACACAAAATGTTCTTGAGGACCGCCATTATCACCATCATAAATAATTGGTTTTGTTGTAACTTCAAGAATATCGTTTAAAGTAGTCATTCTTGTTGTTGTATCGAGATATCCTATATCAGGTTTTGCTTGAGCCGCAGATTGTGTTAAAGAAGATATCCAAATTCCATCAAATTCAGTTTTTTTACCGTTTTCTTCAATAGAAGTATTTTCAACAATTAAACCAGATAAACCATTATGACTTTCACAAATAGTTACGATATCTTTAGAGTCTAATAATCTTCTTAATCTATGGCATCTAACTTCTGGAGTTGTTCCAACTTCTTTTAAAACTTTATTTAATTGGGTTGAAGAAATTCCTTCAGTATAAGGAATATCAATAACTTCCCCACCCCATTCAGCTATAACATCAACAATTCTTTGACGAGTTTTAGCTTGAACACCAGTTTTCCAATCATCACCGTGAAGAACGTAGTCTGGTTTAATTTTTAACAAGTTAGGCACATAATCTAAAGTTTCTTGAGGGATTACTTCTGTTACGCCTTTAACATTTTCAACTACGACTTTTCTTTGTTCCCAAGTCATGTATGGAAGGCGTTTATAACTTGCAATAGCTTTATCCGTTAAAAGACCAACAATAAGCTTCCCGCCACCTAGTTTATCCAATAATGTTCTAGCTTCATTAATTATATTTAAATGTCCTGGGTGCAATAAATCTGCACTCATACCAATATAAATTTTCATATTTAAATCTCCTCGTAATTATTTAATAATGTTGTTATTTTGTTTATTTCATCAAATGTATAACCCAAATGCTTTGCTTCCCCAAAGTTTGCAGGAATCATCATATAGTTGCCATAACAAACTGACAAGAATTCATGTATATCATTGGGAGCGCTATAACTGACACCATTAAAATTTATGTTTCTTAATGGAAATATGGTAGATTTATTTAATATTTTTTTTGCGATATTATATGGGCTTTCAATGCCATACACCAAACAATTCCCATCAGATTTACCTGCATATAAATTAATGTATTTATTAAAAACAGAATCTATTTTGTGTAAATCATTTAGATTAGTACAAGCACAAAATGAATATTGTGGCATATTTAATTTTTTTAAATCATCATTTAAGTTTTTTTTATTCTGAAGTAATTCGTCATAAAAACATTTTTTGTCTGTACAGTCGCAATAATCATACATAAATATATCAACATATGAGTGTATATCAGAATTATTGAAACAAAATTTTTTTACCCTACATTGATCTAATGGAGAATCTAGATGCAACCATTCAGTTAAAATATATTCATGCTCATTTTCCATTGCAATCTTTAATTTTTCAAAACTATCTCTTGTCATTGATACATCAACATCATCATCCCAAGGGATAAATCCACCATGTCGCACAGCTCCTAATAATGTTCCCCAGTCTAACCAATATTCAATGTTATATTTATCACATATTCTTTTAAATTCTTTTAGCAAAATATTGTTTGCTTTTTGAATTAATTTCATATTTATATTATTGTTTTTAATGTCTGCAGGCACATGATAACAATTGATATAATTATATAATCGTTTATCAATATGTCTTTTTAATTTTTCTTCTAAAATTTCAAATTTATCTTGTTTAATATACCTTGTTCTGATTTTTCTTCTTATATTTTTTGATGGAACAAACCAAAGAAAAATTTTAATAAATAAATTATGCATTATCGTCTCCTTTAATATTTTTTAAAATTTTATTCATAATTGTGTTATAAGAGTGATCATTATTTTCCAACCATAAATATTCAAAAATATTGGATGAAAAAATTGAATGTGATAGCCCATAAGTAGACAAACAAAAATCCTTAAAATTACGCATATGGTTATAACATGGATGGCAATAATTATTGTATATAATGTGTAAATTCGTTTCCCCTTTTGCACATGTTTGCACACAATCAAAGAAACCACTTCTTACGCCAATTATCGCTTCGCAATTTGTCGCTAGTTCGTAGGTATCTTTAAATGGCAAAAATATGCGTTCAACGTTTTTATCTAATAAATTTTCATAAGTATTCTTTTTAGAATTTATTAAAATCTTATAGTTTAATGCTTGTAATTTTTGAATAAGCATTTTTAAAAACTGCAAGTCTAAATTACCATTAAAAATAGACTCTGGAAAAATTAAAACTGTTTTTTGTTTTGAAATATTATTGTTAATTTTTATATTTGTAAATTCAAAATCTTTCTCTTCTAACAAATCTGCAATGGCTTGTGAAATATTTTTCTTTATATGTTTTTTATTAAATAGAATTCCTTTTTCATAATCAGTTTCAATCAAATTTACAATATTACCATTTTCATTTGCAAGGTACATGCATGATGGTATAAAATCTTTTACGCAAATAAAATTCTTTTTTATCCAAGACTCAGGAAAATCAAGCAATATAAGTATTTGTTTTAAATAAGCAAAACAAGAGACAATTTTCACATCTTTAAATTTACTAAAATTGTTTTTTATTAAATTACATAAATAATATATCTCACCTGTATGGTAACTTGTGTATATGTATTTTGTATTTTGTAATAATTTATTAATTTTTTCAGTCTGTTTTTTATTTTTTTTATATATTAAAATTCCAAAGCAAAAAATTTTTTTTTCATTTACTAAATGACGAATTTTATATATTGGAATAAGCAAAATTGAATAAAAAGTAGAAGATTTATATTTTTCTTTTTTAAAAATACTAATCTTCTTTGCTAATAAAACATTAATGTTTCCGTCTTTTTTTATTATTTGAAAAATTTTCATCTTACACCTTATTTAAATAGTTTTATTATTTTACTGACAACTTCTTCATTAGTAACTTCAGACATATTAAATTCGTAAAGTTCATTGTTTTCAGATAAAAATATTTTTAAATTATCTAAATGATCAAAAGTTCTTGCAGTTAAAAGAATAACTTTATCTTCTTTTGGCAAGTTTTCAAAAAACTCTTTGACACCATCTAACAAAGTATCATAGCCATCAATTTTATAGCCATTATGTTTAACTAATGTGCCATCAACATCAAATATCCAAGTGTGTGCAAGTGATGATAATTCCATTATTCAAGCACCTCATTTAATTTAATAATGCCATTATAAAATGCACCACAAATTGAGTCATAATCTTCCCAAGCATAAGTTGTTAATGATAGCCAAATAATTTCAACTTCAGGCTCTCTTATATCAAGAGTGAATTTTTTGCGATTAAATTGGTCATCGTCTCCAACTAGAGAATAGTATAATTTTTTCCAGTCATAATCTACATCACCATAGAAAAAAGTGCAATCTCCTTGAATAAGTGAAAAACTTTCTGGATAAACAGTTTTAATTTTTGATTTTAATTCTTCTTTATTAAAGAAAACGTTTTTGAAAAATCTTCCATTAATTTTAATAAATTCATCTTTTTTTACTTCTTCTTCTAATGTTTCTGGAACAATTTTATTTGTAGAAAAAGCTTCAGGCGAAAACAAAGCAATTTTTTCTAAAGGTGAAAATTTTTCAACCCTATTTTTTAATTCTTTTGACATAACAGGCTCTATTGTAGGATATTCAAACTCTGTATCATCTGGCAATCCTAAAGTTTTTCTAAAAACTTCAATAAAGGAAACTTTTAAACCTTTAAATTCATTTATTATTTTATAGTCATCATTTAAAAAACTAGGGTGAGCAACAAAATATTCACCAACTTTTACTTTTGCATTTTTCTTTGCAAATTCTTTTAATTCTGGTTTATCAAATACTTGGAATGAATAATCTTCAATTCCATATATTTTCATTACTATTTCATGTGTTGGTTTGATTACAAAGTGAGCAGGAGCGTTATAATATTTTTCAATGGCTTTTCTATAGCCACACAAATTCATCGTATCACCTAAGCCAAAAGGGCTTACTAAAATGATTTTATCTAAGTTTTTATTTTGATTAAATTTTTGTATTGAAATTTCTTTCTCGTTCCCTGCCATTTCACCGAACACTTAATCTTTATCATCAATTCAACTGAATTACAAAGCTGTTGAGAGACTTTTATGATATTGAATTTGTAAAGGTTTCAGGCAAATAGCTTAAGACAATATTAAGAGAATTTAACATAAAAATATAATTTTTTATAGTTCATTTTTCTTCATGCTATAATTATTTCAAGGATTTCAAAAAATACACTCAACATATTTGTAAATATGTTGAGTTAGTTGTGTTAATTGCCTTTACAGTATAAAATTATTATAACTGTCATCTATAATATCTTGATTTATCCCGATATATCTCAATGTTACATCTTGTGATGAATGATTAAAAATTTTTTGCAGCAAGGCTATATCTTTAAATTTTTGATAATGATGGTAACCAAATGTTTTTCTTAAAGTATGTGTTCCAATTCCATACTCTATACCAATTTTCCTGCATGCCTCGTTTATTACTCGATAGCATTGAGTTCTCTCCATTCTGTTACCAAATATTGAAAGAAATAAAGGTTCATCAAGATTCCTGTTTAATGTAAGTTTGTCAAATAACGGTTTTAATTTTGCATTAATAGGGAATCTTTTGTGTTTACTTGTTTTCTTTTCCTTGATGTTAATGTGAGTTTTATCTTTAACATCTCCGACGTTCAAGTTTAGAATATCCGAAATTCTAAGTCCGCAATTTGTTCCGACAACAAAAAATACATAATAACGAAAATCTCTTTTTTTTAAGATTTTCTCAACTTTTCTTAATTCTGTTTTACTTCTTATTGGTTCTACTACATTCATAATTACTCCTTTCTATGATTCTTGTAGGTAATGTTGAGCAGATTGAATTATCTCCCTATAATCATTATCGGTAAGGAATAAATAAGTGTGTGCAAGTCGATATGAGATTAAGAGGATATATTGGGAAAATCCCTGTTCTTGAAGAATACGAAACAATAAAGTTTGAATCCTCCGCATAGAAGAAATAATAAAATTTTGAGGTCATAATTTGCCCCCCCCCACAAAAAAAAATCAATAAAGTTTATGTTATATAGAAAATTTGCACATTAAATTTGTTACTACCAATCTTTGAATTATTTTATGTCAAGAAATAATATCACAACTAAAATTAACATGATTAGCCGTTAATCTTGCTTTATCTGTTATAACAGGAGATTTGTAATTAAGTGGTATGAGCATTGTGTCTGTTTTGTATCAATTATTTTTTTTAAATTTAAAATAAAAAATACCGACAAATTTGGATTAATTTCAAAACGGTCTTGCCTAAAAAAATCATACTATTTGCGCCATTCAAACAACGTGCTAAAAAGCAGGCTATGACTTGCTTTAAATAACGTTGCAAAAAAATCGCACCATCTGCTCTAACCAAACCACTCAAAAAAAATACACCGAGACAAGGCTCACATGTAAAAATCACCGTATTAACGGTGATTTTTAGTGGTGCCGCGTCTCGGAATCGAACCAAGGACACAGGGATTTTCAGTCCCTTGCTCTACCAACTGAGCTAACGCGGCATATACTATTTAAATTTTTTAAAAGTCCGGGCAATAAAATACTTTTTGGGATAAATGGATTAATATTCAATTGCCACGTTTTTTATTATATATGCTCAAAGTATTAAGTCAAGGACTTTTTTGTAGCAAAAAAATATTTTTTTAGTTTTAATATAAAAAAAAGGAGTATAAATGAAGATTTTTAAAATTACGGCACAACCGCTGAACACTGCTGTTCTGGCAGATAAGCCGAATAATTCTAATAACAATATAACGGTTTTAAAAGCATGCCCTAATGATAGTGTTAATTTTACGAGCAAAAAACTTTTGCCTGAAGAAATTGAAAAAATTGATAATTACATTCTTAACCTAAAAGCTATAAAAGCGGTTAGGGAAAATGCTGCAAAAAAGCTTAAAGTCGCAGAAGAAGTCTTTACAGAAAAAATGAATAAAATTAATGAACAATTTCTTCCTTTAATTAAGGATGAAGAATTTTTGTGGGCTATTGAACCGAAGGAAAGTAAAAACAAATTTTCCAACTTCGTTGTAAAAAATGCTTATATAGAAGGGCTCGGATATAGTGCCGAAATCCATCAAAAGTCATGGAATAAGGTCTATGACACAATCAGAAACAGAATATTATCCACAACCCCTGATAAAATTCAATTTGAAGAATTAAGTGCTATGCCTACACGTAAATATCAGATTAATCTTATACAATTAAAAGATTTAGTTGCAAAGAAAGCTGCGCTTGAAGCCGAACATAAAACTAAAATAAGCTCAATTAACAGCGAAACTTTTACTGAAATGATGCCGTTTTCTTCAAAAAATTCCGATATTAATTTTGAAATACAGACTAAATCACCGACTTACTCAGTTGTAGAAGATTTTCACAGATTAGTTGCAAAACGAGCAATGGAGAAAGAACCCGATTTAAAAGAAATTCGGCTCGATGCTTATAAGACGTACTTTAATAAATACAAACAAAGTGCATCTTATATGAAAATAGGAAAGTTCAAACAGCAGGCGTCTAATTATGCCAATCAAGAAGTAATCAGCCATTTAGAAGGTACAACTAACGCAGACAGACCTTTTTAACTTTAAATAATAATATAAAAATCGCTTTCATAAATTGAAAGCGATTTTTTTTAATTAAAATATAATTTATTTATGATTGAGTTTGAGGCCCCAAATACATTGTCACGTTTCTTCCTTCAAGCTGAGGTTTTTTCTCTACAACTACAGGCATTTTTTCGATATCTGCAAGAAATCTGTTTGCAAGGTCAAATGCAAGATTTGAATGCTGCATTTCACGACCGCGAAGCATGACCACAATTTTTACTTTGTTACCTTGAGCTATAAACTTCTCTATGCTTTTTATTCTGACCTGATAATCGTGTGTATCAATTTTATAACGAATTTTGATTTCTTTAATATCAACTGTGTGCTGTTTTTTCTTAGCTTCTTTAGCACGTTTTTCCAATTCATATTTGTATTTACCGAAATCCAGGATTTTAGCTACCGGAGGCTCTTGGTTTGGATTAATTAAAACTAAATCTAAATCGGCATCATATGCCATTTGCAAAGCTTTTGAAGTTAGTACAACTCCGTGATTTTCACCTTTATCATCAATTAATCTGACTTCTTTAGCTCGAATTCTTTCATTCATTATCGGCTGGTTTTTATTGTTTCTATTATCGTTGGTAGCTATTGTTGTATCTCCTATATTGTAATTACAAGTGTCATGGTAGCACAAAATTTTTAAATTTACAAAATCTGATGTTTTATTTATGTAACAAAATGTTAAAACGAATTTTATGGCGTATAAAATCCTATCCTGCAAGCTTTTTCGGGATTTTTTATATGAGAACAAGATTAAAGTTTTTCCACTGATTTACCGATAAAAAAATTACCGGAAGATGACAATTTAACATATTAGAATAATAAAAAGGAGTATTTTATGATGAAAGAAGCAGCTGCCGAAAACAAAGCAACAGAAGTGTTTGTAGACCTCAACAATGGTGAGTATTTACAGTTTGATATGACTCTACCGCTTCAAATTTTGTTTGATGATGTGATGACATTTGTTTCGAAAACGGATTTTGAGTAAAATTAAAATTTTAAAGCTTTTTAAAAGAGTTAACTAAGGTTAGCTCTTTTTTTGTAATAAAATATAGTAAAATGTCGATGTTCATGGAATAATGATTTTATTAAAGTTGATGTAAAGAGGGATTACTATATGAATAAAATTTTGTGTTTTACCTGTGCGTTAATACTCGGCGCAAGTACTATTACTCCGGCTTTTGCAGGATTTAAAGAGCATTATGACCTTGGACAGCAATATCTTTCTAATTATCAATACTCCGGTGCTATAACAGAGTTTAAAAGTGCTTTAAGAATTAACTATTTAGATAACTCTGCAAGAATCGGACTTATAAACTCTTATCTTGCAAGAGGAACTTATTATGCCAACACTGACAAAAACTACCAGAAAGCGGCTGATGATTATAGGGCAGCACTTTTTTACCTGATATATTATCCTAACGCAAATCAGGTTAAAAATTCCTCACAGGCAATTGTTCAAGTTACATCTAACCTTAACCAGTGTCTTAATACTTTAAACTTTGATACATCAGCAGCTCACAGATATGCTATTGCAAAGCAGCTTAGAGCAGAGGGAAATTTTGCTGCTGCAGCATACGAATTTAATCAAACTCTCAGTGACAAAAACCTTATTAAAGATTCGTTCCAGCAAACAGGCGATATAATGAAGCTTTTAGGCAATGATCCTAAAGCCGCTGAATATTACCGCAAAGCAGTAGCAGTTGCACCTACTGACATTCCTTTAAGATTATCTTATGCTAAAATGCTCGATAAATTAGGTTCTGAAGATGCAGCTGTTGAAGAATATAATTATATTCTTTCTAAAACAACTGATAACAAGGATGTTTTATATTCATTGGAAAGAATATATAAAAGAAAGCTCCAGGAAGCACCTAACGACGCTGCAGTTACTGCCAATTTAGGGGCAATAATGCAAAAACAAGGTAATTTTGATGAAGCATTGAGATATTATTCTAAAGCAGAATATCTTGATCCTTCAAATACCAATACAAGAATTAATGTCGGAACTCTTTATCAGCAAAAAGGCGATTATAAAACTGCAATTACGGCTTATGATTCAGTGTTGATACTAAATCCTGATAACGCTCAGGCAAACCTCTATAAGGCACAATCTTTAGCGGCGCTGGGTGATAAAAAAGGAGCACTTGCTCTTTATAAAAAGGTTAACACAATTGAGCCGGATAATACAATTGCTCAGGCTGAAATGCTTGACATGGTCAGAGAAACAATGACACCTGCACAGTTTGTAGAATATGTAAAGAAAAATTCTCAAAACCCTGCCGATGTTCTTTATACATACGCACTTGACTTACATAAACAAAATAAACTTGATGATTCTATAACTATTTATAATGAAGTTATAAAACTTACACCTTCTAATCCTGAAGTTTATGTTAACCTTGCAATAGCACAAGGGCAAAAGAAAGATTACGACAAAGCTTTAAATACGTTAAACCTTGCAAATACTAAATTTCCTAATAATGCCCAAATATCAGATGCAATAAAATCAATAAGCAGTCAATCTGTTGACGAAAAACTCGAAGTTGCTGCAAATTACTACAACAACAAAGATTACCAAAACGCTATTAATGAATACTTAAAGATACAGCCTCCTACAAAAGATACAATGCTTGGAGTTGCGTCAGCATATCAAAATCTGGATGATACAGACAAAGCAATTGAATATTATAAGAAAGCATTAAGCTTCGCTCCAACAGATTCAGACATTGCATACTATATTGCAGCATTGTATGCAGAGAAAGAGGATTGGGTAAGCGCTAAGGCATTTGCACAAAAGTCAATAGCATTAAATAAGACAAATAAAGATGCTCAAGAACTTTTAAAAACTGTAAACAGCCAAAACAATTCTATTGCGCTTAATAAAGCCATTGAGCTTTTTGATGCCGAAAAATATGATGAAAGTTTATCAATTATAAACAGCATTCTTGCCTCTGACAGCAAATATGCCTATGCTCTTTATTACAGAGGTATGATTTACGATACTAAAAAGAAATACAATGAAGCAATTGCGGATTACAAAAAAGCTGCAAGCATAGATCCTGAAATAACAATAATAAATTATTTAATCGGTGTTGACTACGATATGCTTGAACAGTATAAGAATGCGGTAAGCTATTATAAATCTTTTGTAGCTAATTATACAGAAGATGATGATTACAAAAAGTATGCTCAAACAAGGATAGGTGAACTTAAATCATATGACAAATAGAGTTCAGCACCTTATACAAAGCCGTGTTTCTCTTGCCCCAATGGCAGGAATAACTGATTACGTTTTAAGAAGCTTAATCAGAAAATATTCTAAAAACTGTCTTTTGACAACAGAAATGATAAGCTCGGAGTATCTCGCGCAAACCTTGAACGGGAGAAGTGGGATAGAAATATTAAAAAGAGATGACAATCATTCACCGATATCATATCAGATTAGCGGGCACAAACCTCATATGATGCGTCAGGCAGCAGAATTTCTTACACAATTTGCCGATATGGTTGATATCAATATGGGATGTCCTGTAAAAAAAGTTGTAGGAGGGCAGGACGGAGCTGCATTAATGCGTAATCCTACACTTGCAGCGGATTTGGTAAAAGCCGTAAAAGAAGGAACAAATAAACCTGTCAGTGTTAAGTTCAGACTCGGCTACACTGCAGAAGAAATGAATTATGTTGAATACGGGCAGGCTATGCAGGAAGCTGGAGCTGAATTTATTACAATTCACGGCCGCACACGTTCTCAAATGTATTCAGGAAAAGCTGACTGGGCAAAAATTAAAGTCCTAAAAGAAAATGTGGATATCCCTGTGTTTGCTAACGGAGATATTTTAACTGTTGATGATGCTATAAAATGTATCGAGCATTCAGGCGCAGACGGAGTTGCTGTCGGAAGAGGCGCACTTGGCGATCCTACACTTATCGCACGAATTGAACATTATTTTCAAACCGGAGAACAACTTCCAGCGCCGCCGCTTGAAGAAAAAATTGAAATGCTCAGATGGCATCTTAATGAAGAAATTAAGCTTCGCGGAGAAAATACTGCAATAAAATTTATGCGTAAATTCTACCCTTATTATCTTGCAGGCTTTAAGAATGCCAAAGTTATGCGTTCAAAACTTGTTTTAGAAGAAAGTTATGAAAACATAATTCAACTTCTCACAATAGGAAACATACAAGTATAGTTTTACATACGTTCAGGAGCTGTAACCGCTAAAATATCTTCCAATGCATTATGAAGAACAGTTTTTACACTCCATACAAGCGCAATTCTTGCTTTCATCATTTCTTTATCATCAGAAATTACACGGTTAGCATTGTAGAATGAGTGAAATTCCGCCGCAAGTTCCTGAACATATCTGCAGATTGTATAAACCTGTCTTGTTTCAGCAGAATTTTTAATTACTGATTTATATTCTTCAAGTTTTAAGATTAACTTTCTTGCAGTATCAATTGTCGGAAGAACCATTTCAGGTTTAAAACCGTTGATTAAGTCGTTTAATTCATCTTCTGTCATCGGCGCAGGGGATTTTTCACCAGTTTCCGTGTTAACCTTTTCATTTATAGCATTTCTCAAAATTGAACAAGCTCTTGCATGCGCGTACTGAACGTAGAAAACAGGATTTTCATCAGAATTTGTTTTTGCAAGCTCAATATCAAAATCAAGTGTAGTGTCAATGTTTCTCATAGACATCCAAAAACGGGTAGCATCTACACCGACTTCTTCAATCAAATCTTCAAGAGTAACCATGTTTTTACGTTTGCCCATACGAACTTCATTACCGTTTATAACAAGGTTTACAAGCTGTCCGAGAAGAACTTCAAGCTTATCGGGATTATACCCCAATGCTTCAATAGAAGCTTTTACACGAGCAACGTAACCGTGGTGGTCTGCACCCCAAATATTTATCATTCTGTCAAAACCGCGTTCAAGTTTGTCAATATGATAAGCAATGTCTGCTGTAAGGTAAGTGTTTGAACCGTCAGCTTTCTTGATTACTCTGTCCTGATCATCACCGTAATCCGATGATTTAAACCAGTCAGCACCGTCTTTTTGGTAAATTTTACCGCTTGCTTTTAACTTATTAACACATTCTTCAACTTTTCCAGAGTTGTGCAAAGTCAATTCGGAATAAAAGTTATCAAATGTAACTCTGAAATTATCAAGCAAAGCCTTTTGCAAATCTTCCATTTCTTTTTTAGCAAAATCGGAAAGCTCTTTAACATCTTTCGGAAGTCCATTATGAGTTTCAAGATATTTCTTTGCAACAGGGATTAAATAATCGCCCGGATAATAATTTTTTCGCATCTCTTCATCAGTCGGGAAATCAACATCTTCACCTAGTTCCTGACGAATTCTTATAGCTAAAGAATTACCTAATTTTTGAATTTGGCTTCCTGCATCGTTAATATAAAATTCCTGATAAACTTCGTGCCCGTAGAATTTTAAAAGATTTGCAAGGACAGAACCCATAGCAGCCCATCTGCCGTGACCGATGTGGAATGGTCCTGTGGGGTTTGCTGAAATGTATTCAAGAATAATCTTTTCAGTTTCAACATTTTCAGGTTTTCCGAATTCTTTAGGATTTTTGAAAATTTCAGTAACTAAATCCGATAAAAGTTTATTTCCTGCTTTAAAGTTAATAAAACCGCCGACAACCGTATATTCATTGTCTTCTTTATTTATACATTCCAATATTGCATTTGCTATTTGAGGAGGTGCAATTTTTGCAAATCTTGCAAGAGAAGATACGTTAACCGCATAATCCCCAAATTCTGCATTTTTAGGGCGTTCAGGTTTCAAAGTTCCTCTTTCATACTCTGTCATTGAGCCGAGCTTGCCATTTTTAACTGCATTTTCCAAAGCATTTTCTATACTATTTATAAAATAATCTTTTATCATATTTCTCTCCAAAAAATTGTTATGAGATAATTATACAACAAAAAAACTATATGAAATCTAATGTTTGTAATATAATATTGATATGATGAATGTTCAAAATATAATCGACAGACTTCGTGAAATAATGGATGATGAAACACTGATTCAGCTCAAAGAAGAACTGAACAGTTATCACGTTGCGGATTTGGCTGATATTTTTCAGGAATTAAAACCTGAAGAACGTCTTCAATGCTTTAAGCTTCTTGATTTAGAAAAAGCTGCCGATTTAATGGAATATCTGCCTCCTCAAATGCAAGTTGAGTTATTGAGCGATATTGATGAGAATTTGGCTTCACAAATTCTTACCCAGCTGCCTCATGATGCTGCTGCCGATGTTTTGGGCGACATGGAAGAAGATGAGAGCGAAACATATTTAGATAAGCTTCCTCACAAATTCTCTGAAGAAGTAAGAGAACTTCTAACATACAATGAAGATACAGCAGGCGGTATCATGAACCCCGCCGTCTTAACTGTTAATTCAGAAATGAGCGTTCAGGATGTCTTAAATCATATCAGGATTAAAGCTGAACAGGACAACATGGAACTTTATTATGTTTATGTAGTTGATAAACAAAATCACCTTTTAGGTGTTGTATCTTTAAGAAAACTTTTAACTTCACCAATTAATAAACGTGTTGAAGATATTATGATTTCTGATATTGTCAGACTTCATGTCGATGATTACAGCGACTATATTATTGATGAGTTTATGAAATACCAGTACAATGCTTTACCTGTTGTTGATTTATATAACAGGTTAAAAGGAATGATTACATGGGATGACGTTCATGACTTGTTTGAAGAAGAAACAACAGAAGAAATTTACCAATCATCAGGTATTTCAACTGAAGTTGTTGATGAAGACGAAATCCTATCAGGAAATGTCTTTAATGCAATTCGAGCAAGAACTCCGTGGTTATTTATAACACTTTTGGGAGAATTTATTGCAGTTAATGTCGGACATCATTTCGACCATACACTTCAAGCACTTCCAATAATTGCAATATTTATGCCCCTTTTAGCCGGACTCGGAGGTAATATCGGAACACAAAGCATTACACTTATGGTTCGCGGTTTATCAACAGGACAGGTAACATTAAGCTCTGCTTTGCACCATATTTTAAGAGAAACCTCTATCGGGCTTCTTATAGGTTCAATTTTCGGTATTCTTGTAACTGCTGTAACCTGGGGCTGGCAGCATAATATGGAATTAGGTATTATTGTCGGATTAGCAATGGCTATTAATATGACAATGGCAACAATTATCGGTACATTTACACCATTTGCCCTTAAGGCAATGAAAGTAGATCCGGCAGTAGCATCCGGTCCCGTTATTGCTACAACTATTGATGTTTTAGGGTTGGCAATATACTTTACTCTTGTGTCAACTTTTTTAATTAAGGTTATGTAAAAAAGGTAGAAAATATGACAAATCAAACTCAAAGAAGAAATAGAGAAGATAGAACTAATTCATTTATTAAACACGCTAAACAATCAAGAGAAGAACAATCCTCTTTTGCCAAAATACTTATAGGCATGATGATTGTATTTGCAGGTTTACTGCTTGCAATATTTATGTTTGCAGGAGATGAAAACTTTTTTGAAAAACAATTCGGCGAAAATTCTGCCATTACAAAAACTTTCCAAAAGCTTGTCAGAAGCAACGATAATAAAGAACACGCTGACTTTGCTTTCCCGTTTGGATTAAGACGTCAAAATATATTGTTTCTTGGTGTTGATGCCAGCGGAAATCCTAATGACTTATGGTCAGGGACAAGAACTGATACAATAATTTTAATTAATGTTGATCCTAAAACAAAATCAGTAAACGCATTATCTATTCCCCGTGACAGCAAGGTTTATCTTCCAAAAGATAATGGTGTAAATAAGATTAATGCTGCTCATGCAATAGGCGGTATTGAAATGACAAAGAAAACCGTTGAGGATACTCTCGGAGTTCACATCGACAGATATATAATGGTTCACGATGATGCTGTAAAAGCTATTGTTGATGCTATGGACGGACTTGATATTTATATAGAAAAACCAATGCATTATAATGACTATTCAGGAAATCTGCATATTAATTTCACTAAAGGCAATCATCACTTAAACGGTCAGCAGGCTGTTGAATATTTAAGATTCAGACATGATGCCTTAGGTGATATAGGAAGAACTCAAAGACAGCAATGGTTATTGAGAAGTCTTTTAACACAGTTAAAACAGCCTTCTACCATAACAAAAATTCCTGATATTATTTCTGTTGCTAAAAAATACGTCAAAACAGATATGTCTTTCTATGAAATGTCACAATATGCTGCCTTGGCAAAACATGTTGATATGGATAAGATTGAGATTGCTATGCTTCCGGGTGCACCAAACCAAAAAGGTTATATAAGCTATTGGATTTTAGATCCGGATAAAACACAGGAAGTTGTAAACCGTGTAATTTATCGTGACAGAGAACACTTTGATGAAGCTGCTCCAATGACTGCAAGCGTTTTAGCTTCAGATTCGGCTAAAGGTGATGCTATGGCTGCAAACCTTAAAGAAGCAGGTATTGAGGTAAAATGTACAGGCAAAGCCACAAGAGCACACTCTCAATTCATAGCGCATTCAAGCAAAGTGACAAATGATTATTACAACTGGTTGAAAAAGAAAAATGAAGCTTTCGGTGGACTGCAATTTGTTTATGATCCTATAAATTATCACTGTGGTGAAAGCGATTTTACAATAATATTGTCAGGTAATTAAGAAGGAGATAAATATGTCACTTACAATTTTATCAGGTTTGGTTCTTTTGGCAGCTTGGTGGTTTTACTCAATTTACGCAGCTCTTATTCAAAAAAAGAACAAAGTTAAAGAAGCTCTTGCAAGTATTGATGTTCAATTAAAGAAACGATATGATTTAATTCCTAATGTTTTGTTTATTGCAAATAAGTTTATGGAACATGAAAGAAGTTTAATTGAAGATATTACAAAATTAAGAACTGAAGCATTAAAGCTTAAGTCAGGAAATGATAACATTGCTCAAAAAATACAGCTGGATAAAGATATTCAATCCAAAATGAGTCAATTAATGGTTTCGGTTGAAAATTATCCGCAATTAAAATCGGATAATACTATGGTTCAAGCTATGGAAACTTATTCTGAAGTGGAAGAACATATTGCAGCATCAAGAAGATTTTATAACGCTGCTGTGCTCGATTTGAAAAACGCTGTTGAAATCTGGCCAAGCTCAATGTTTGCTCAATCTTTAGGTATTAAAGCAGATTTACCGTATTTTGAAATAACAGAAGAAAAAGAACGCCAGCCTGTTAATGCAAATGAATATTTTAAATAAAAAATAAGCAAAAAAAATAAAAATTTGAAGTCCTCAAAATGTATGTTAATATGTGGTTATACATTTGGGGACTTTTTAAATGCTAAATTACGATGAAAAATTTTCAAACCGATTAAACAGCCGAATTAAAGGAGAAAGCTTAATGACTTTCCCTGATGATTATACTGTAATAGATATAGAAACAAACGGACTTAATTCAACCATTGATGACATTATAGAACTTTCAGCAATAAGGGTTAGAGAGGGGATAATAGTTAAAACTTTTTCAAAACTTGTGAAACCTCAAAGACCTGTTGGAAGATTTATATCAAACCTTACAGGTATAAAAAATTCTATGCTTGAAAACGAACTTTCAATAGAAGAAGTTTTGCCGGAATTTTTAGAATTTGTTGGTAAGGATATTGTTTTGGGACACAACATAAATTTTGATATTAATTTTATTTATGACAAATCAATAAAACATTTTAACAAAGCTTTTTCAAACAGTTTTGTTGATACGCTTAAAATTGCCAGAAAGCTTAAACTGGATTGTGAAAATCATAAACTGAAAACTCTGGCTGATTATTATAAAATTAAAAGCGGCAGAATGCACAGGGGACTTGAGGATTGCAGAGTTACATACGAAGTATACAAGTGCTTAAAAGCATATGTTCTTGCTAAAATGGCTGAATTTATGTAAAATAGATAAGTACTTGTGCTTGTAGCTCAGTTGGATAGAGCATTTCCCTCCGAAGGAAAAGGCCGTGCGTTCGAATCGCATCAAGCACATTGTTTAAACTACACAGATTAATATTAATGCTTTCTAAATCCAAAATCATCTGCGACATAACGCCCAATACGTTTTAACATAACCTCAACTTCATTGCGGTCAGCACTCGCTTTATTAGGATATATTGAATAGAGTTTTTTATGTTCAACGTCTGTTAAATTTGGCATAACAACATTTGCACCGCTTTGAAGTGCCAGAAGTCTGCCGTTTTCCTTTAAAGTTTCCATTGCCGTTGTTGCAGGAATATTTATATCGGGCAAGATAAGCCTAGTTAAAGCCATAACTTTCAAAGCCAAATTAAAATCTCCATTGGGTTCGCTTGCTAAAGGAGTATCAGGATGTGAAATAAACGGACCTATTCCTATCATATCTGCATCTAAGTCTTTGAAAAATAAAATGTCATCAGCTAAAGATTCAACAGTTTGTCCCGGCAAGCCAACGAGACACCCTGTGCCTGTTTCAAATCCGATTTTTTTTAAATCCCTAAGACAGCGTTTTCTGTTTTCAAAATCAGCAAAAGGATGCATTTTTTTATACAATTTTTCATCAGTAGTTTCAATTCTTATTAAATATCTGTCTGCACCGGCATCTTTAAAGGCTTTGTACTCATCATAAGTTCTCTCGCCCAAACTCAAAGTCAAAGCAACATCTAGAGATTTTATTTCAGAAATTATTTCACAAAGAACTTTTGCGCTGAAATAACTGTCTTCACCTGATTGCATAACAATAGTTTTATATCCCGCTTCAACACCTGATTTGGCAATGCTTAAAATTTCATCTTTTGCAAGTCTGAATCTTTCAACATTTTTGTTTGAAGATTGAAGGCCGCAATAAAGACAATTCATCTTACAAATATTTGAAAATTCAATTAATCCGCGAAGATGAACCCCGTTTCCGACATGTTCTTCTCTAACTTTATCAGCTTCTTTAAAAAGACTTTTGTCAGGGCTTTTTAAAATATCCAGAATATCTTTTTTATTCATAACGTCGTTGCCCGCAATTTGTTTTACAAATTGGCCCCGGCGCGATTGTCTTGTTCACTCGCGCTTAACGGGTCTTCCGCCGCCACCTGCGTGGCGCCGTGCGCCCTCAGCTCGTTCACGCTCGAACGCTATTGGCGTTCTCATCGCTGCCGCAATTTGTTTTACAAATTGGCCCCGGCGCGATTCGAACGCGCGATCTTTGGTTTAGGAAACCACTGCTCTATCCTGCTGAGCTACGAAGCCAATTAATATTTTGATTTTATAATAACTCTAAAATAACATCACTGCAAGCAACGCAAACAAAATTAACGGAATGTTATAGTGTAAAAACGTTGGTATACAAGTATCCTGAATATGATTATGCTGACCGTCAACGTTTAAACCGGCAGTAGGTCCGAGAGTTGTTCCCGATGCAGGCGAACCAGCATCCCCTAAAGCTGCCGCAGCAGCAAATACAATAATCGCCTCCATAGGGTTAAAGCCCAAATGAAGAAATATAGGAACAAACAAAACAGCCAAAATCGGTATTGTTCCGAAAGAAGTACCTATTCCGATAGTTATAAACAAGCCTACAACAAGCATTAGAAATGCAGCAACAACCTTGCTTCCCATCATAAAAGGAATTAAAGAATTAACGAGAACATCAATTCCTCCGGTAGCCTTTAGAACTCCGGCAAACCCTGCTGCTACAAGCATTACAAATGCTACATATCCCATTAATCCTATACCTTCATTAATTAGTATATCCATTTTTTCAGGATTTATTGCACGGGTTCCGAAAATTATTGTTAAACCTATTAATGCACCTAAAGGCAATGACTTTGTCCAAAGCTGGACTGCCAGAGTTGCTATTGCTGCAAGCAGTGTTATATAATGACTTCCAGTAAAACGAAGTGAACGTCGTCTTTCTTTCTTTATTTCTATATTCTCATACTCTCTTGGTTTTCGGTATGAAATAAATACAGCAAACAGCAGCCCGACAAATAAACCTACGCCTAAAAACCACACGGATTTCCATACATCAGTCACGTTAACTGCCATTCCATTAGCAGTCATATTATCAGCAAGTAAACGCTGGAAAATTAGTCCAAAACCGGCAGGTAAAACAATATAAGGTGCAACCAACCCGAAAGCCAAAGCACAAGCAACGGTTCTTCTGTCAAGTTTAAGTTTGTTCATAACCGAAAGCAGCGGTGGAATTATTACAGGAATAAATGCGATATGAACTGGAATAAGGTTTTGTGATGCGCATGCCAAAAGTGTCAGAATTAAAAGCAGAATAAATTTATTATTTTTTATTAATAAAGCTATTCTTTTTGCAAGAACGTCAGCTAAGCCTGTATGCGCCATTGCAGCAGCAAATGTTCCAAGCAGAATATAACTTAAAGCTGTTTCACTGTTCTGCCCCATACCGTTAATGAATAAATCCATAATCTGACCAACATGTAATCCTGCAACCTTGCCAGCCACAATTGCCGAAACAATCAGAGCAAGCAGGACATTAACTCTGCACAAACAGAGAATACAAAGCAATATTACAGAAATTATAATCGGGTTAAACAAAAACTCCATAAGTCCTTTAATTACCTGTGTCGCGGGTTAAGCGGCTACGCTTACCGCATGATTTGTCTTCATCACAAAATCCTAATCTTTCACATTTTGGAACAAGATAAGGTTTTAACCAGGCTTCTTCTTTAACAAGTTCTTCACACATTTTTTTGACAAGCAATCTTATTTCATATTGAGCTCTGGTGCAAAGTCTTAAGTTTGCGACATGAATTAGTTCTCTCAGGTTCATACTGACCACCATAGAGCTTGCTGCAGCGTTAGGAAGAACAAATCGTGCATCTTCTGCAGGAATTCCGGCTTCTACAAATTCCTGATATTGAGATGCAATCTGTCCCATAAAGTTTTCAAATTTTTCTTTTAATTCCGGATTACGTTCAATAGTAGGAGGAATAATATAATCAAATTGTCCTTTTTCTTTGACATATCTTTGAGATTTTTGTGAAAATGACATATGTCTGTGGCGCACAAGCTGATGTGTGCAAGCACGAGAAACATTAGCAATAGCAAAACTTACCTGAATATGCTCAATTGTTGAATAATGACCTGAAGAAATAACACGTTCAATCAGCTTCAACATTTTTTCTTCATCATCAGTGCTGTTATAAATATTAATAGGATAATCCGCACTGTAACAAGTTCGGCACGCTGTATACACAGTTTTTAACATATTCTCCGGCTTGGAAATCAAATTAACAACAGGCTGATTATTTTCTTGCATAATATCTCCCCTACTACAAAAGTTTCACAAAACAATTATACCACCCATAAGTCTAATATTGGTAAAATGTAAATTTTTGTAGAGAAAATCAATTAGCAATTAATATCTACATAATACAAAAAGAACACCCGCGCTAAGGAGTCAAAAGCGCGAGTGTTAAATCAGTAAAAGAGACATCAATAACAATATGAACCATATAAAAATAAAGTCAAATTTTTGTGGATATTTTTTTTAATTTAGTTTATAATCCTCTTATGAGAAGATTTTTGCTTATTTTATCTTTAATAATACTGACTTCTGGCAGTGCATATTCATTCAGCTTCAAAAAAGCTCCTGAAAATACTGTTGTTCAATCCGAACAATATAAAAATATAACAAACCAGGCAAACGTTTTTTATGCAGAAAATGATATTAAGAGTGCATTTAATCTGTTTTTAAGTATACCAGAGGATGAAAGAACAGCTCAGAATTGGCTTTTATTGGGAAATATTCTGCAAGATCAGGGAAAGCTTGATGAAGCCGTATTTATGTATAACAAAGCTATCAATACTGATGAAAAATATTACAAAGCATACTATAATCTCGGTAATATATATCTGCAAGACGGCAGACCTAATATGGCAATTGAACAATATAAAAAGGTTATCAAACTTAACCCCGAGTACCCATATGCTCATTACAATCTCGGATGTGCATATATTAAAACAGGACAATTTAGAAAAGCTAAATATGAACTGCTTGTTGCCATAGATTATAAAAATACTGTTGCTGATTTTCATTACAATCTTGCGTATGTATACAAAAAGTTAAATAATAAAAAAGCAGCTGACAGATATATTGAATATTATAATAAACTTATAGAAAGCCAAATGTAAAAGAGGACACAAATGTTTAAAGGAATAATTTTTGATTTTAACGGAACACTTTTCTTTGATTCTGAAAAACACCTTGATGCCTGGAGAAAATATTCCGCAAAACTTCGCGGAACAGCTTTCACAGATGACGAGATGAGAAAATATATGTTCGGAAGAACTAATGAAGATATCATAGCTTATGCATTAGGTGAAAAACCTTCAAAACAATTAGTCGAACAACTTGCAAAAGAAAAAGAAGCCGTATATAGAGATATGTGCAGAATGGACAAAGAAAATACCGTTCTCGCGCCAGGTGCCGTTAAACTGTTAAACTTTTTAAAAGAAAATAATATTCCGCATACCATCGCAACAATGTCTGAAAAAGATAATGTTGACTTTTATATTGAAGAATTTAAACTTTCAAACTGGTTTGACATAGATAAAATTGTATACTCAGACGGGACTTTACCTGGCAAACCCGCTCCTGATATTTATTTAAAAGCAGCAAAAAGATTAGGACTTGAACCACAAGAATGTATTGTTGTTGAAGATGCAATTTCAGGAATAGATTCCGCTAAATCCGCAGGTATAGGAAAAATTATAGCTATTGCTTCTATGGAAAGCAAAGAGTTATATAAAAATATTCCTGCCGTAAGCCAAATTATTGAAAATTTTGACGAAATAGACAGGAATATTTTTGAAATCCCCTGCTTAAAAAATTAATAAGTCATTTGCCAGTTATCATTTAAAATTTTGCCAAAACAACCGTACCATGTTGACCCTGTTGTCTGTATGCAATTTTCATTAAAAGAAGTTTCACGTTCTTCAAAAGTCAATGGCGCTATGTTTTCACTACCATTGTCATCAATAAGCCCGTTATTATAAATATAAATCGCAAAAATATCCCGCCCTGCTATATTAGGACCTTTTTGACCATTTACATCCAAATATATAGCAAAAACATATTTTCCTCCAGTATACTTTAAACCAAATGAAGCACCGCTTGCAATAGTCATATAAGAAGAACAACCTGTACCAATATCCCGCCCTGCAATATTCTTATATTCCGAAGCCGGTGCAAGACAAGGAGTTTGAGTAGTTCCACAGTCATTCACAATTTTAAAATAATTCTTAAAAAAAGCATTTAGATTTTCCTGACTTGTCAAACCTGCTTCTTTTAAACTTAACGCATTATTATCTGTTTGATAATGAACTAATGCCTGAGAAAGTTCATTGTAAAATTTATGCAGCTGGGTTAAATAGCTTTGACGCTGGTAATTCTGCATCAAAGACGGAACAGTCATAGCAGAAACCACACCAATAATACCGAGTGTAACCAAAACTTCAGCTAGAGTAAACGCATACTTGTTCAGACTGTTCGAAATGACTACGTGTGTAGCACCTTCGGCGAGAGTAACACCTTTAAGTCTGGAGCTTAAAAGTCTGCCCCCCCCCCGACATAACTAAATTTTTTCATAATTTTTGCCCCTTTCATTTATTTATAATATTTATGCATAACACAATCTTGCGGATCCAGCGGCGAAGCTGGCTACTTTATTATTATAAACGATTTTTTAAATTTTTCAATAACAAAAGGCTGAAGTTAACTTCAGCCTTTCATAATATTTTTTATTTATGAAGCTTTTACTATATCATACGCAGTATCAGCATTTATGGCACCTTTTTCGCCCAACACTGTATGTCTTTGGGCAAATCTTTCACGAATTTTTTCTGCAGCCTCATTTGAATCGATTTCATAATCTGAAAGCTTTGTTTTCATCCCAATAGAATTAAAGAAAGCTTCTATTTTATCAATTGCAATATCAGCAGCTTTTAAATCAACCGGTTCATTAACACAGAAAACCTCTCTTGCCAGTTTTGCAAGTTTTTTAGCTTTGCTTACTTTTTGATTTCTCAAAAGTCTTGGTTCAACTATTGCTAAACTTTGACCGTGATCAATTCCGTAAAATGCAGTCAATTCATGACCAATCATATGAGTTGCCCAATCTTGAGGAACCCCTAAAGAAATCCAGTAATTTAATCCGCAGGTAGCACACCAAAATATATTTGCTCTTGCATCATAATCTTCAGGATTAGCAATAACTTTTGGAGCCTCTTTTATTAAAGTTCTTAAGATTCCTAAAGCCCAATCGTCCTGCAAAGGAGAATTAACATCATAAGTACAATACTGTTCCATAACGTGTACAAATGTATCAACAATGCCGTTAACTGTCTGTCTTAAAGGCAAAGTAAAAGTAACCTGAGGATCGATTATAGAAAATTTCGGATATAAAGGAACCCCTCCAAATGCGAGTTTTTCATCAGTGGAAATTCTTGATATTACCCCGCCGCTGTTCATTTCAGAACCGGTTGCAGGAAGTGTGATTACGTCAGCAAGAGGAACAGCTTCAAATATTGGATTTTGTTCTACCATAAAATAATCATATGCATCTTTATCACCGTAATATTTTGATGCAGCTGCAATAAATTTTGTACCGTCTAAAGTTGAACCACCGCCTACGGCAAGTAAAAAATCAACTCCTTCATTTTTAACTATTTCAACAGCCTTCATCAAAGTTTCATATTTCGGATTAGGTTCAATACCGCCGAATTCTATAACATTATAACCTTCTAAAGCCTTTTTAACCTGATCATAAACTCCGTTTCTCTTAATTGAGCCGCCGCCGTAAGTTATTAAAACCTTATTTGACTTATCAATAAGCTCAGGCAGTTTTGCAATCGTTCCTTTCCCAAATATAATTTTTGTCGGGCAATAAAACTCAAAATTATTCATATTAAACTCCTTTCGGTAAAGTTATGTTAGTATAAATTTTCAACATTGTCAAAATAAAATGTTTTTCTGCTACAATAACGCATGAAAGAGGAGGAAGTATGGGATTTATCAACTTAATTTTATCGCATTTAATCAGCTTTATAGAATATATAATTACATTAATGGGACCATTCGGCATCAGTTTACTTATGGCTATCGAGTCATGTAATATACCTTTACCCAGCGAAGCTATTTTGCCGTTTGCAGGATACATTGTAAGCAAAGGTGAGATGAACTTCCATGTTGCAGCTTTTGCCGGCGCATTCGGATGCGTATTGGGCTCAATACCTTCATATTATCTTGGGTATTTCGGCGGAAGAAAATTTGTAGAAAAACATGGCAAATATTTTTTAATATCTCATAAAGATCTTGAAGAAGCTGATAAATGGGTAGAAAAATACGGAGATTGGGCATTCTTTTTATGCAGAATGCTTCCGGTAGTAAGAACATTTATTTCACTTCCTGCCGGGATTTTAAGAGCTAAAAAGCGAGTATTTTTCACATTGACATTTTTAGGCTCGCTTGTATGGAGTTACGTATTAGTTTATGTAGGTGTAAAAATGGGTGAAAATATGGAAGCATTCAAACACCTGTGGCATAAATTTGATATTGCTATTGTTGCAATCTTTGGAATTCTTGGCGCTATTTACATCTACAAGCATGTTAAACATCTGAAAGAATCATAAAACCTGCATAATAAAATTAGCAAAAAAATATTTTTTTGTATTTTAAACTCCTGACAAAGGGGGTTAATTTGCAGATAAATAATAAACAAAATACATCTTTTACAGGAATATTATATGGCAAAATGGGAAACCATCTTACTCAAGGTATTGTATGCTGTCCTCATGGCGACGGCAAGTTTGTACGGTTTGTGAACACAATCTGTAAAAGCGCCCCCCCCCCGAATAATCAGATAAAGGTATCATGTTCATCAGACGGACTTGATAAAATAATTATTGAAACAGACAGAATTCCTGAATTAAATTTGTTAGAAAAAGTTCTTTACCGTGTTGATAAGATGCAAAAGAAAGCTGTCAAATTACGAAAAGAAGGCAAAATACAAAAATTTATCTTTAAATTAAATGAACTGGAATATATGAATTTAAGAAAAAGCTATCCGTTTATTACAAACAAAGAATTGAAACAGTTTGGAAAAAACATAAAAGCCGCAGCGCCTGATGAATTACAAGATTTTCTGAAAAAATTTTTATGGTAAATAAAAAAAGAGCTTCATTAGAAGCTCTTAATGTAAATGGGGCGGATGATGGGATTCGAACCCATGCATATCGGAACCACAATCCGAGGTCTTAACCGCTTGACGACACCCGCCATTTGTTACTTTTTTATAATAACATAAACAATATCTAAATCAAGACTTTTTCAACAAAAAAATTCCACCTTAAAAGTGGAATTTTTCTTTATATTTTAAGTCTATTAGCTTATTCTTTGGAACATATAACCAATACCGCGAGCTGTTAATATCAACTCAGGGTTTGCAGGATCTGATTCAAGTTTTGAACGTAATCTTGAAATATGAACATCGACTACTCGAGTATCAATTCTGTGATCAGGCGGATATGCCCAAACATGCTGCAAAATTTCGTTTCTTGAAAATGCTTGACCTGAATTATTAACAAGTAATTCTAACAAGCTGAATTCCATTCCTGTTAAACGGATTCTTTCATTTTTTCTAAAGACTTGACGACGAGCTGTATCAATCTTTATATTTCCTGTTGTTATAACATTTTTAGTTACTTTGCCTGTTGGTGTAACTGTTTCTCTGTTATTTGTTCTTCTTAGTACAGCTTTAACCCTTGCTTCAAGCTCTTTCGGGCTGAATGGCTTAATTACATAATCGTCTGCACCTAATTCCAAACCTGTAATTCTTTCTGAAACGTCACCTAATGCTGTAAGAATAATAATAGGAACATCAGAAGTTCTTCTTATTTCTCTTGTTACACCGTAACCATCCATTTTTGGCATCATTACGTCAAGTACTACCAAATCAGGATTATATTTGTTAAACGCATTTACTGCTTCTTCTCCGTCTTGAGCAGTGTATACGTCATACCCAACCATTTTTAAACGTGTTTCCAAAATACGTCTGATACTAGCTTCATCATCAGCTAAAAGTATCCTTTGACGATCTTCCGTTTCATTAGGTAATTCTGCATTTTCAGTCATAGTCTTTTCCTTCGTTCAAATAATCTAACACCTTAATAATAACATACATTATTAAATATTACAAAATATTTATTTTTCTAAATTTTCTTGAATATTTGTATATATATATTAATTTAATTTACGAAAAATTGCAAGTACTTTTTCAAAAAAAGATTAAAAATAGTGGAAACAATAAAAATATAGCCACCCGTGTGATGTATTTCTTCATAGCCTTAATACTAAAATATAGCTTTAATGTATAATATGGATAACGAAGAAATAAAATATCACGAAATCATTTCAAAAAATATCAAGAAGTTAAGGACATCTGCTAAATATTCTCAAGAAGAAATGGCTGAAAAACTAAGCTGTTCCAGAGAATTTATAAGCAGAGTTGAAAACAGAAAAGAAAAAATAAGTTTAAATATGCTGTTAAAGATTGCAAACTTATTCAACGTAAACCCTAGCAGTTTATTTAAACTGTCTTAGAAACTATACGTTTAAACTTTTCTAAGTCTTCAGCCGTGTCAATACCTACAGGTATAAAATTTACTACGGATGTTTTTATTTTCATACCGTTTTGTAATGCTCTTAATTGTTCCAAACTTTCTGACATTTCATAAGAGCTTTGAGGAAGTTCTGTCATTTTTATAAGAGCTTCACGTTTATACCCGTAAATTCCCAGATGACCGTAAAATTCAGCTTTACCTTCATTTCTTTCAAAAGGAATTTTAGAACGCGAAAAATACATTGCGTATCCTGAGTTATCAATTACACATTTTACAAGATTTGGATTATCTGCCTCTTCCGGTGTAATTTTACGGATTAACGTTGATATATCAGCATTTTTATCTTCTTTAACATTTTTGGCAACTTCATCAATACTTTCAGGCTTAATCAACGGTTCATCACCTTGAAGATTTACTATGTAAGAAATTTCAGGATGACGCATAACAACTTCTTTTATTCTGTCAGAGCCGCACTTGTGGTTAACGGATGTCATTTCAACATTACCGTCAAAAGCTTTTACAGCATTAAAAATTCTTTCATCATCAGTTGCGACAATAATAACATCTGCAGATTTTGTCTGCTGCGCTTTTTCATAAACCCATTGAATTACAGGTTTACCTTCAACAACAATAAGCGGTTTACCTTCTAATCTTGAGGATCCGTATCTTGCAGGAATAATTATTGCTGTTGTACTATGTACGCAGCCCTGTTTAACAATTCCTTTAGCATCCGCTCTGTTTTGGTGAAATGTTCCCATATTAATCAACCTTTCTTACAATCAATGCAACCCACTGGTCTTGATGAGCTTCTTCTATTAATTCTAAATTATGTTTTTTAATTGCTTCAAGGACAACAGGCTTCTTTTCATCTAATATTCCAGATAAAACCATTGCAGCTCCGCTGTTCATAATATTTTTTAAATCACCCATAATTTCAGCTAAAACATTATGAAGAATATTTGCACATACAAAATCAAATTTTTCAGTAATTTTATCTGCTGTATTAAGTTCAAATGTGCATTCCGCATTATTTTTTAAAGCATTTTCCTTTGCAACATCGATAACAGTTTCATCATTATCACAGCCGTAAGCAAAAGAGGCACCGAATTTTTTCGCGCAAATTGCAAGTATTCCCGAACCCATGCCTATATCAGCAACTTTATCGCCTTTTTGCATGTATTTTTCAATTGCTTTCATACACAACTGCGTTGTCTGATGAGTTCCTGTACCGAATGCACATCCGGGTTCAAGACGAATTATAACCTCATCTTTTTTTGGAATATATTCAAGCCAATCAGGTACAATAACTATTTTATCCGTAACACGTGTAATATCCCATTTTTCTTTCCATTTTCTTGACCAGTCTTCGTTAGGTTTGTCAGAAATCACATATTCCCAGCTTCCGAGTTCTTCCTCAGAAAGACCGCGTGATTTCAATATTTCACGTTGTTCTTTTAAAAATTGAGATAAATTTGCGGGGGCAGAAGTTAAAAAGACCTTTAAAGTTCCTTCTGTTGTAGAAATCATTTCCAAATCTTTATATGCTTCTTCAGCCAAAACCACGCCTTCGCAAGGAAGGTTTTCAAAGAAAATTTCTGATATAACATCTTCCAGTTCAGGGTTAATCTTTATTTGGAGTTCGTAGTAATTGTTCATTATTGTAAAAACACGCCCATTTTTCTGAATTTTTGATATCTTTTTTCTTTCAAATCTTTTACAGAAAGCTTTGAAAGTTCATCAATGCTATCAAGAATAGTCTTTTTCATATTAGCAGACACTTCTTCGTAATTTGTATGAGCACCGCCTGTCGGTTCTTTGATTTCTCCGTCAACGACATCAAATTTCATTAAGTCTTTTGCTGTAATTTTTAAAGCATCGGCAGCGTCTGATGCTTTAGAAGCATCACGCCATAAAATAGAAGCACAGCCTTCAGGTGAAATAACAGTGTAATAAGCATGTTCAAGCAAAAATACTTTATCAGCAACGGCTAATCCCAAAGCCCCGCCTGAACAACCCTCGCCTGTAATAATAGCAATAACCGGAACTTCCAGCTTTGCCATATCTCTAAGGTTAACTGCAATTGCACCGCCCTGATTTGTTTCTTCTGCGCTTATCCCCGGATAAGCCCCCGGAGTATCAATCAAAGTTATAATAGGAAGATTGAACTTGCTTGCATGCTTAAATAATCTTAATGCTTTTCTGTAACCTTGCGGCTGAGGCATACCAAAGTTGTATTCAAGGTTTTCTTTAGTAGATTTACCCTTCATAGTTCCGATAATCATAACAGGTTTACCGTCAATTTTAGCTAAACCGCCGATTATAGCTCTATCATCCATACCTTCTCTGTCACCGTGAAGTTCAACAAAGTCTTCACAAATGTTATTTACGTAATCCAAAAAGTTTGGTCTTTCAGGATGTCTTGCAATCTGCAACTTTTGAGATGGTTTCAAGTTAGAATATAACTCTTTTCTGTAATCTTGAGCTTGTTGTTCAAAAGTTTCAATTTCTTTATTAAGATCCATGCCTGACTCCACACTTATTTTTTTTAATTCTTCAATTTTTTCTTGAATTTCTATAATAGGTTTTTCAAAATCCAAAACTGCTGTCATTATTATACACCTCTTACTTTGCACACTTGTGCATATCTAAAATCTTAGCTAAAGTATCTCTCAATTTTTTACGTGAAGATACTACATCCACCTGACCGTATTTCAACAGGTATTCTGCTGTTTGGAAGTCTGACGGTAATTTTTGTCTGATAGTTTGTTCTATAACACGACGTCCTGCAAAACCTATTCTTGCGCCTTGTTCTGCTACGATGATATCACCAAGCATACCAAAACTTGCAGTAACACCGCCGAATGTCGGCTCTGTTAAAAGGTTAATATATAAAAGACCTTCATCATCCAGTCTTGAAACCGCACATGAAGTTTTTGCCATTTGCATTAAGCTTAAAGCACTTTCCTGCATTCTTGCACCGCCTGATGAGGTAATAGCAAGAACAGGGAGTCTGAGTTCAATAGCTTTTTCTATAATTCTTGTTACTTTTTCGCCTACAACACTTCCCATAGAACCGCCCATATAATCAAAGTCCATAACGGCAGCTGCGACTTTGTTGCCTTCAATAGATGCAATTCCTGTTATAACCGCATCATCAAGACCTGTTTTTTTATTGGCTTTTTCAAGTCTGTCTTTATAAGATTCCGTATCTACAAATTCCAGCGGATCAGTAGGTTTAATTTCAGTAAATAATTCTTCAAAAGAATTTTCGTCAAACAACTGATTAATGCGTGTTCTTGCATTTATTCTGAAATGGTAATCGCACACAGGGCAAACCATATCATTTTTAACTAAATCTTCTTTCAAAAGCTGAGCATCGCAGTGCACGCATTTAGTCCATAAATCAGGATCCATTTCAACTTCGACTTTTGCTTCTAATTCGCGTCGCTGAATTTGAGCCTCTTTACGTTTTTCAAACCAATCTTGAACTGTCATATTATATATCCCTTAAATAAATCATTTAATACAAAACCATTATACTCTAAAAAAATTTTATAGCAATTTTTTACATTCCACATTTACAAACTACACATTAGCAGGTAAAATTTATTTCTTTTTATTGATAAAGAATTTTTTCATTTCATCGGAAATTTGAACATTTTGCAAAGCCATGTGATACTTGCGCAGGTTAGCAAGAGTTTCCTGTTCTTCAAGCAAATCACGTTTAGGAATTTTTACGGAACTTTTAACCTTTTCAAACTCACTTGGTGTTTTTTTATTTATAAATTTTGTAATAATTTCGTCTATATCACTTCCTCCAATCCCGTATCTTGAAGCAACTTCTGCTGTTGTAGCACCTTGAGGAAGCGAATAAAGCCAGTTAACGGTTAAGACATCTCCCTGCGATATAGAATTAACACCTCTCTGGTGAGGCGTATACATGATATCGGCTTTATTATGACTGTGACCAAGTCCGATAGCGTGACCTATTTCATGCAAAATAGTATGATAAACTTCACTTTCATCCATGTAATCGGCATGCACAAGTCCTTCTGTTAAACCAATTGCAACTTCCGCGCCGTATAATCTGTTGGCACCGTCAAAAGAGAAATAACAATGACCTAACGCTTTACGTTCAACACGTTTCCAGTCAATATTAACATTTGACTCTAACAAAGTATTAACAACTTTAAAAGAGATTTTACCTCTTGTCGCTTTCTGCCATTCCTCTAAAGCACGAATTACCATATGTCGGTACTTCATATCCTGCCCTTGCTTTGAATAAAAGTTCATAGGCGCAATATATACGTTAAGCGGCATAAAAGTCCAGCGCATTATGCGACCGTTTTTTAAAGATTCAGCAACATAAGTGTGTTTTTGCATATTTTTATTATATAATAAAAAGTAAAGAAAAACTATATTCGTTTATATAGCGACTTATGATTAACAGACTTAGGAGAGAAAACTATGAACATTATGCAAATGATGAAACAAGCACAAGGCTTGCAAAAAAAACTAAAAGATACACAAGAAGAATTGGCAAATCTTGAAATTACAGGAGAATCTGCAGGCGGTTCGGTTAAAGTTATCTGTGACGGACAAGGCAAATTCAAATCAATTAAACTTTCTGCCGAAGCTATTAATCCTGAAAACCCTTCATCAGTAGATGCTGATACTGTGGAAATGTTAGAAGATATTATTTCTTCAGCTATTATGCAGGCAAGCGATAAAGCTTCCAAAACTATGGAAGAAAAAATGAAAGCTGTAACAGGCGGTATTAATATTCCTGGATTAAACTTCTAATATGATATACCCAAAATCAATAGCAACACTTATAGAACACTTTCAGAAATTTCCGTCTGTGGGTCCGAAATCGGCGCAGCGTATGGCATTTTATTTATTAAGAATGCCTATGAATGAAGTTGAAAAATTTGCACAAAGCATGATTGATGCAAAAGCAAACACTAAAACCTGTGAAGTTTGTTTTAATCTTTCTGCATCAAGTCCATGCGAAATATGCAGTTCTCACCAGCGTGACCGCTCAATTATATGTATTGTTGCGGAAACAAAAGATTTAATTGCTATTGAAAAGACTAATGAATTTAAAGGGCTTTATCACGTTTTGCAAGGATTAATCTCTCCTATGGACGGCATTGGTGCTGACGATATAAGAATTAAAGAACTTCTAACACGTCTTACCAACGAGGAAGTCAAAGAGGTTATCCTTGCATTAAGTCCTTCTGTTGAAGGCGAAGCAACCAGCCTTTATTTAAGCAAACTCATTAAACCTTTCGGAATAAAGATTTCCCGTATTGCATTCGGACTTCCTGTCGGCGCAGATTTGGAATATGCCGATGAAATAACCATAGCAAAAGCTATTGAAGGCAGACGAGAACTTTAACTACTCTCTGTTAGTTATTATTTTATTCAAATCAACACCGCCCTTTTGGGCCATACTTTTGCCGACAAAAAAGAATGAATCGTCTGTTGATGATTTAGTCGCCGTATGCATTGCGAATACATCGTATCCCCATTTATTAGGACCTTTTTTACCATTGACATCAAAAATAATAATTCTAGGTAAAGACATTCCGCTGTAATTCATAAGAATTTCACCGCTTGCCAGAACATAAGCTGAACTTTTATTCATAAGCGCGGATGATGCGTAACCATCCTGTCCTACTAATTTTTTATTAAAATCTTCATCGGATATATTTTCATTTCCTTCTTTTATAATATCATCTAAGCCGGAATATTTAGGAATACATCCGTTATCATAAGCTTTATTCTGACAAGTTTTTATAACTTTTAAGTTAGATAAAAATATACTTTCAAAATCCTTACATTCTGCGGTAGCACCGCAAACATCAGATGCCAGAGGGCTTCCGTCAGCCATTTGATACTCTAAACAACTTTTACCGTCACTGCTGTATCTCACACAACTGTGAGGCTTACAATTTGACGGATACCAATAATAACATGCAGGCTTACATCCGTATTTTTCTACTGACAAAGTCAATGCTTGAGATAACATAGAGTAAGTCTTTTTAGCTTGATTACTATAAACTGTCTTTTGATAATTTGAAATCAAGACAGGCATAGTCATTGCAGCAACCACACCAATAATACCGAGAGTAATCAAGACTTCAGCAAGTGTAAAACCTTTACGGTTGGAGCTTAAACGGTTGCCCCCCCCCCGACATAACTAATTTTTTTCATAAATTGCTTCCTTTCTTTTTTATAATGTTTATAAATAACCCATTGTTGCGGGTCCAGCGGCTACGCTGGTTGCTCCTTTCATATAACTTCTTTATTATAACAAATGTAATGTTATATTTCAACATTAGTATAATTGCTTTTGTTTTAAAATTACGCTAAAATTTTGTTATGAATTTAGTAAGAATTAACGACTTATATGTAGAATACAAATCAAAAAAAGGCGTTTTTGGAGAAGTAAAAACCATTCACGCTGTTAACGGAGTATCTCTTGATATTAAAAAAGGAGAAATTCTTGCGGTAGCAGGTGAATCAGGCTGCGGAAAATCTACGCTTGCAAAAGCGATAATTCAGCTTGAACCTGCTAAATCAGGTGAAATTTATTTCAATGATATCGACACTTTGTCTTTACACAAAAAAAGTTTAAAAGATTTCAGAGAAAAGGCTCAAATGGTGTTTCAAAACCCTTATTCAAGCCTTGATCCGAAAATGAAAATTTTTGATACTTTAAAAGAACCTCTACAAATTAATACAGATTTTTCAGAGGAAAAAATAGAAAAAATTGTTAAAGAAAAAATAAAACTTGTAGGGCTTGATGACAGCTGTTTGAATTTATATCCCCACGAATTTTCGGGAGGGCAAAGACAAAGAATTGCAATCGCAAGAGCTTTAGTACTCAATCCTGAATTCATTCTTGCCGATGAGCCTGTAAGTGCACTTGATGTGAGTATTCAGGCTCAAATAATAAATTTATTAAAAGAACTAAAAGAAGAATATAGTTTAACTTTTTTGCTTATTACACACGATATGAGTGTAATTAAATATCTTGCAGACAGGGTTGCCATAATGTATCTTGGAGAAATCGTTGAAATAGGGAATACGGAAGAAATCTTCAAAAATCCTATGCACCCTTACACAAAAGCATTGTTGAGCTCTGTTCCGCAAATGGATAAAAAAACACAAAAAATAATATTGAAAGGTGATTTACCTTCTCCTGCGAACCTGCCTTCCGGCTGTAAATTCCATACAAGATGCCCGTTCGTTATGGAAAAATGTAAAAACCATGTGCCTGAGCCGATAGGTATTGAACATCAGGTTAAATGTTTTTTGTATGAAAATTAACTTTAGCAATTTTTCACTTTGAGAAGTTTTATGTTTGTATGATTAAAGTATTACAGACAGCAAAATTTCCTCTCGAAATCTGCAAAGGCAGCTGTGAAGAACGGGTTGCACTTGCAAAGAAGCTTAACAATAATTTCTTTAACAAAATCAGTGAAAAATTTAAAACAAATGAAATAACGTTTGATGTCTTTGAAAAAACATTACAAGAAAATACTCCCGGAAAAGTTCAGGTTGAAATTAAAGATTATGGCAACAAAAGCGGAGGCTGCACCAGCTTTAAGTTGAATGACGATGAAAATGGGATTGAAGGCCTTTTAATATTTTTTGAAAAAAGTCACTACAATAAAGGAATCCGATTATTAAATACTGAGATATCTCTGCATGAAACTTTCCATTATTTCAACCATCTTACAAACCCCAAACATACAGCAAGAACAGCAAAAATGCACGAAAAAGGGCTTCTGGATAAGACAAAAAGTTTTTATAGCCAAAATCTTTATACCCGTAAAGAGTTCAATGAACAAGAATTACGTGCAAATTTGAATGAATTTCTTAAACAGTTCACGCCGCAAGAACAGATAGAATTTCTGCAAAACAGCCGTTACCGAATGGCAGAAGAATACAATGCCTATGATGAAGGCTATAAATATCTTGACAAAATTCAAGATATTCACTCAGATTTAATTTGCGAAAAAATTTACGGTAGGGAAAAAGAAGAATACAGTTTCCCTGAAAAAATCAAAATTGTTGTAGAAAAACTTAAAGAAGTAATAGAAGATTACAGAAAAAGTTAATATTTTTATGCTAAAATCATCGTATGGACAGAAAAATTGTTACTACTAACAGAAAAGCTTTTCACGACTACACTATTATTGAAAAATATGTAGCCGGAATTGTCTTGACAGGTACAGAAATAAAATCTATACGTAAAAGTGCAATAAACCTTAAAGACAGCTTTTGTAAAATCGAAAATAACGAAATTTTTCTGTATAAATGCCACATTTCACCTTATGAACAAGGAAACAGATTTAATCACGATGCCGAAAGGGTGAGAAAACTTTTATTAAATAAAAAAGAAATTCTCAAAATGCATTCTAAAGTAAAACAGGACAATTATACAATTGTCCCGCTGGAAGTGTTTTTATCTCACGGATTTGCCAAAGTAGAAATTGGTCTTGCAAAAGGTAAGAAAGTACATGACAAACGTGACGATATAGCGAAAAAAGACCAGAAACGCGAAATGGAAAGAGCCTCAAAAATCAGATATTAATCCTATTTGAGGATATAATACGCTGAACATCCCCAGCCATAATAATCTCCCTCACATGTTCCATCGCCTTGTGTCAAAGTTACGAAAGTACCATCGGCAGCTCCCCACCTTTGTCTATATCCTTGTGCAACTCTTACCTGATACGCTTCGCCGTCGAAAATAGCCGCAAAAATATCAACACCTATTCGGTTAGGCAAAGCTGCTCCGTTTACATCACATACAATTATAGTATTTCTGCCGCTGCCGTCAAAACATATTGTTCCTCCGCTTACTGTATTCATACAAACTCCGCCGCCTCCAACCGCCCCTAAGCTGTTTGTCTGCTTAACACCTTTATAATTATAAACAGGACGGTTTTCTTTCCAGCAGCCTTGCAGAATATCAAGATTTGCCTGACAGACTTTATCTACTTTAATATATTTGGCAAATGTTTCACCTATTTTTTGTTCTGATGATAAATCAACTTCATCAAGAGACATTAACAATGCTGCATTAGAAATATCCGAATACATCTTTTTCCAGGCAACAATCATTTCTTTTTCTTTTTTATGGGCTATCAGTGAAGGCAAAGTCAAAGCAGCAACCACACCAATAATACCAAGCGTTACCAATACTTCGGCGAGAGTAAATGCAGGAGCTTTTAGAGTGCCCCCCCCCCGACAAAACTAAATTTTCTCATAAATTGCTCCTTTCATGGATTTTAAACTATATGCACAACCCAATGTTGCGGGTCCAGCGGCTACGCTGGTTGCTCCTTTCATATAACTTCTTTATTATAACAATTTTTTTGAGACTTTTCAAGCTGAATTGCAATTATATAAAAAACAATGTAATATTAAGTTTATGAAAGTTGTAATTCTCGGCAAAGGCGAAATGTTATGTAACTTAATCGAAGGAACGCTCGATGCTAAGTGTGATATTGTCGGAGTTTTTAGGTATGAAAGAACAGCTTATTCAGCGTTAAAACTTGCTTTACACGATTTTTTCAAAAGTTCTTCGGATTATACATTAATAAAGCAGCATAAACTGCATGAAATAAAATGTAAATCCGCAAACTCAGAAGAATTCAAAAAAGAAATTATAAAACTGAATGCTGATGTAATTCTTGTAGGAACGTGGTGCGAAAAGCTTAAAAAAGAAATCATTGATTTACCTGTTATCGCGACCATAAATGTTCATCCGTCTTATCTTCCCGAATACAGAGGACCAAACCCTTATTTACAAACTATCTTAAACAGAGAAACCAAATCAGGCGTAACTTTTCATTTAATGAACGAAGAATATGATGCAGGAGCTGTTCTTGCACAAAAACGTGTTAACATCATACCCGGTGACACTTCTAAAGAGTTAAAAGAGCGAACTGTTTTCCATGCAAGACTTTTATGTGCGGAAGTACTCAAAAAATTAGGTTATGGTCTTGTTATTCCTGTAAATCAGGATGAAAGTAAAGCAACTTATTTTCCTAACATCAAACGAGAAGATATGATGCTTGATTTTGAAAAGGAAACAGCAGAAGAAATTCACGCCAGAATTAGAGCCTTTCATCCGTTTTTGCCGTGTTATTATGAATATAAAAACTTCTATTTTATCCCTAACCCGTATAAACTTGAAATTATTAATAAAAGCGGAGATACAGGCAAAATAATATGTAAAAATGCTAAGTCTGCTTCAATAACAATAGCCTGCAAAAACGGCAGAGCCTTAAAAATGTCAGGAGTAAGACTTTACGGATTTAAAATGTTTACAAAATTCTTCATACAGCACTTTGTAAAATAATTTTTGTGCTAACATGAAAGAAGAAATATTATAAAAGAAAGTAAACGGAGGCTTCAGCCTCTGGCTAAAACATAATAAGTCACACCCAAATCTCAGAGAGGATAAAAAAGAAAGATGTCAGGACACTCAAAATGGTCAACAATTAAACATAAAAAAGCTAAGGTAGACTCACAGCGTGCAGTTGTATTTCAAAAATATTCAAGAGAATTAATCGTATCGGCTCGCTTAGGCGGTGCTGATCCTGCCGGTAATTTCCGTTTAAGAACTGCCATTGAAAAAGCTAAAGCGGCAGGACTTCCTAACGACAACATCAAACGCGCCATTGAAAAAGGTGCAGGTGCAGGTGCTTCAGAAAACTATGAAGAATTAATTTATGAAGGATATGCGGCAGGCGGTGTAGCTGTTGTTATAGAAGCGATGACGGACAACAGAAACAGAACCGCAGGCGACATCAGAAGCTATTTTACAAAATACAACGGAAGCTTAGGTGCAACAGGCTGTGTAGGCTGGATGTTTGATCAGCGCGGTGTTATAACATTTGACGAAAGCGTTGATTTTGATAAACTGTTTGAAGCTGCAATCAACCTTGATGCACTCGATGTAACTGAAGAAGATGATACTTATAAAGTTATTACTTCACCTGAAAAATTTCAGGCAGTTGTAGAAGGATTGGAAGCGGCAGGATTTACAAGCCAATCAGCAGACCTTTTAAGAATTCCTCAAAATACTGTTGAAGTAACAGATGAAAAAACAGCTGACCAGGTGCTTAAACTTTTGGATAAACTTGAAGAACATGATGATGTTCAAAACGTTTATGCCAACTTTGATATTTCTGATGATATTATTCAAAAGCTTGAAGGTTAATCAGATTAAAGACTATGCTTGATAAATTAGAAAACTTTTCAATAGAACTCAACGAAGCCTGCAATGCACAAAGCATTGTCAGAGTACTTGAGGAGTTTTTTCCATCAGTAAATATTTATATCCACGATTCTACAACCAACTCTTTAAGAGATTTTTCAAGAAGCTGGATGAGTATTGACGAATTTCTGGAAAAACAAAAGTCCAGAAACCTTTACAAAATTTTTGAAAATTTGAAAGAAGAAAAATATATTATTGAAAATAACAGCCTTTACTATGCTTTATTCCAACAGAACAGGGTTATCGGTCTTCTTGAGTTCTCTAAAAAAATTAATGATGAACTTATGCAGTTTTTGAATATAGCTTCTTTTCAAATTTCTTTAAAAATTCAAAACGTTATTTTGACCGAAAAGATGCAGAAAAACATTGATTTCCACGATTCAATGAAAAATATTGCAAAAATAATAGAAACTCAGTACGAAACAAACTACATTATTCCGATAATCGGTGAAATGATTGACAAATTTGTTTCAGACCATTTGATTTACATATTTCTAAACAATACTCTTATATGGCCCAGTGCCTGCAAAGACGAAAAAATATTCGAGTTGATTAAGTGCCTTAATAACAAATCCGAATATATTCTTACACCGGATAAGAAAATAGGATTATTCCCTTTAATCAGTGAAAATAAACTATTGGGCTGTATTGTTACCAAAAGTACTGATAACGTTTTGAGCGAAAAAGAAATAAGTTATCTGGAACAGCTTACAAATCAGGCTGCTACAACTATTAACAGAGCAAATGTTTATGCTGAAATTCTAAAACACGCAACACTCGATGCATTAACAAGTCTTTATAACAGAAGACAGCTCGAAGAACGTATTAAGCAGGAAGTTTCTGGAGCAAAACGACACAACAGAAGTTTATGCGCAATAATGACCGATATTGACTTCTTTAAAAGCGTTAATGATACTTATGGTCACGCCGCAGGTGATTTAGTCTTAAAAACAGTTTCCAGAATAATTAAGCTTCAACTGAGAGATTACGATATTGCAGGGCGTTACGGCGGAGAAGAATTTGCAGTGCTCCTTCCTTTTACAAAGCTTGAAGAAGCTAAAATGGTAGCAGAAAGACTTAGAAAAGCTGTTGAAAATAAAAAAATAGATATATCTAAAATTAACACTGAAAGCCCTCAAAAAAATATTAGTGTTACAATAAGTCTTGGAGTAGCTGAATACAACAACGGAGATTCGGAAGATACTTTATTACAGAACGCTGATAAAGCCCTATATAAGGCAAAAGAAAGCGGCAGAAACAGAGTTGAAGAATATGCTCAAAATCTTTAGGAAGAAAAAATGAAATTTAAACAAATATGTGAAACAATTGAAGATACTAAAAAATTGGCACAAAAATTTGCACCGTTAATAAAAAACGGCTGCTTTATTAACCTTTACGGAGAAATTGGAGCAGGAAAAACAGCTTTTGTTAAGCTTGTTGCTGATGCTCTTGATGTAAAAGAAAAGGTTACAAGCCCGAGCTTTGTTATCTTAAACGAATATCATACGGGTTCTGTTCCGATTTATCACTTTGATCTATACAGGCTTGAAAATGAAGGTATAAAAACAATATTTGATGAATTAAGAGAATATTCCGAAGGCAAACAGGTTACTTTTGTTGAATGGGCTGAATTTAATCAGGATGAAACTCCTTTTAACCACTTAAAAATAAATGTAACATATTCTGATGATGATGCAAGAATTTATGAATTCGAATCTTTCGGAAATGACGAAATAATAGAAGGGCTGGCAAAATGACTGTAATATTAGCATTTGATACCTGTTTAGACAAAATGTATGCAGTTTTAAAAGATGATGAGCAGATACTTGCATCTCGAACAGTTGAAAACACTGACACAAAATATCATTCAGCTTTTTTAATTTCCACCTTGCAGGAAATTATGAAGGAAAACGATATTAAACCTCAAGATATTGATTTGATTGCAACCAATATCGGTCCGGGAAGTTTCACGGGGATTAGAGCCTGCGTAACTGTTGCCCGCGTAATGGCACAGCAGCTTGATTGTAAAGCTGTTGGAATTTCTTCTCTTGAAATTCTTGCAAAACTTGCTGATAAAAATCCGCTTGTAGCACTGGATGCCAGAAAAAATTCCGCTTATTTATACTTGAACGGAGAAACTAAGGGAGCTGTGCCTCTTGATGAAGTCAAAAAATTAATTGCTACTGGTCATTATACAGTTATAACTGATGATAAATTAAAGCCTGCCTTAGGAGGAACTTCTTATCAGGAAATATCTCATCCGTTAGGAGAAGTTTTAGCAGAGCTTGCCTGTCAGGATGGCAGAGAAAATAACTGGAGAAAGCTTAAACCATTGTATATTCAACCGCCTCCGGGAATATAGATTAACTGCTCATAAAATTGGGAATAATATTATTGAACATTATCCTGATGGGCTGTTATGGAGAAAAGAATAGTAAAAACAGAAAATATTTCTTTTAAGTTAGTGGAAATTCCTTTGACACGCAAAGAACTGCGAAATATTCTTAATTACCGCATTCCCTGTTTATGCTGCGGTCATGAAATGATTCACCCGGATACTTATACCGAGCTTATTGAAAACCCGCTTTTAGCATCAAATGCTTTAACAGTTATACCTGTTTTAGAGCCTTATGAAAAAATTATGTATCCTGTTGAAAGGCAGGTATTTAATATGCTCAAAAACTTATCTGTTAAGTATCCTGACAAAAACTTTCAGCAGCTTTTAATGATGAAAAAAGACGTTCATGAGCTTGCTCTTGTAAGAATTCAGAGCATAATTTTTAATAAGATAAGCTTTTACAGAAGAATTCTACCGGAAAAGGAAGCTCGCTGGCTTCGTTCATTAATGATAAAAACCAATGACATAATATTTGATCCCGCCCCGAAAAAACCTTTCAGCAGAAGAATTTTTATTACAAAAATCAAAAGAATAGTAAAAGATATTCATAACATAAGAATGAAAGATGAAATTATTGAAATTGCACGAAGATTGCCTCGTTCAAGCGATGAAGTATGCGCCTTTGTCGTTAAAAACGCACGAAAACGTCCAGAAATCATAGCTCTTAATCTCATACATCCTGCAGTTGGAACTTTTGAGCATCTTCAACCTAAGAGTTTAAAAGGCGCAAATAATTCATTAAACTTTGCGCTTGAATGTTCATACTGCAACAATTCACGACATCATTACCCTTTATCCGTTCAAATTGAAGAAAATCCTTATATGCCGCAAAATGCTCAGCTTCACATTGATAAGCTGATTTCACTCTGTAAAAAAGGAATAGGTAAAAAAGAATATATTGAAAATCTTCGAGAGGTTCTATTTAACCTTTCTTATGAAGAAATTGACCTTGATATTTCTAAGCTTAATTAGTCAGTAACACTTTATTTACAATATAGCAAAAAATTTAAATCAGGTGTATTTTGTAATTGTGAAAATTGCACCAATTACTTTAAATAATATTTATCATAAAAGAAACATTGAGAATAATCATACTGATTATTCTCAATATAGGGTACCTGTATTGAACTCAAATCTGCAGGATAAATTTGTTCCGTCATTTTCAGGTTCTTTTATTAATCTTCACAAATCTACGTTTAGAAATTATGCACAAAACAGGCACATTGGCTGCATATACTGCAATCGTCATATGTTTACAAACAAAGAAAGAGATTCAATCTGCAAAACTTTCAAAGATCAGCCTTCCGCAGTTTTCACAACTTTAATGGGCAGCTTCTTTGATTATTTTGATGAAGCTGGTATTGAGCTTCTCAATAAAATGGATAATATGTCAATGAGTTATCCAAAAGCAAAAATAAACAAAATCTTACAGGCTTTAAGCCCTGACTCGGAAGACAGACTTATTGACTTGCAAAAACAAACTTTTGGAGAAATAATTAATCTGAAAAAACTTCTTCCCGAAAGTTCACGCTCAGAACTTGAACGTCTGATACAAAATTCTTATGATTGTATTAACGGTAAAGCATTCATACAAGATTACAGTGCTAAAGAATTTAATTACCAGTTAAAAAGACTTTCAGAGTCTCTTAATAAGCCTCAAACAACAGCCTATGTAAATAATATGGCTGATTTATTAACTCATCCGATTTACAAAGCAGAAAACACACCGCTTAATAATAAAATTATGTCAAATGTTCTGAGGACAACAAAATCACCCCATTACAATATTGATTTGACAAGTAATAATGCTAAAGAGAAAGTTCAACTTTTCATCATAAACAAGATAAAAAAAGCAGCTGAAAATGAAAACAATACAACTATTATTAATCTTTGCGATATAACTAAAAAAAGGCTTTTAGGACAACCTGCATACTCAAAATTCAGTAATAAAGCATTTACCTACAAATTAAATGAAATTTTGGGAAATTCATCAAGTACTGACGAAATAAAAGAAATATTTAACAATATCTGTAACAAACTTCCGAAATCAAGCAACAGCATTGACGCTTTTATTGTAAAAAATAAAGATGCAACAAATATGGCAATTATAAATAATCTGCTTGATCAATATATGGTTACCATTGAACATATAGTTCCCTCAAGCAAAGAAGGCGCAAATGACATCAGCAACTGGGCACTTGCTTGCAAAAAGTGCAACGGTATTCATGGAAGCAGCGATATAAAAACGAATTATCCGTTTGACAGAGAAGCACCTCAGGAATATTTTAATATAATAATTGATGACTGCAATAACAAAAACTTTTTTAACCCTAAAGATATTATAAAGATGGCAGATAACTTTTATAAAATTACAGACATAAAAGTTGATTTATCAAAATTAAAAGTTGATTAATATTAACAATTGTAAAAAATCTGCTTAAAACATTAAACTTTTAATAAGAAATAACCGATTAACTAAATGTACTTAGTTAAAAGGATTAAATCATGGCAGATACAGGTGCTTCATTTAACAGACCATATAAACCGTTCGGAATGAATGTAAAAGTTCCTGAAATTGGAGAAAGAACTTTAAAACAAGCAGGCGACACTTTAAGCAACATTGTTAAAGCTCCGACTGAACCTTTATTTAAATTCCTTGAAGAAAATGAAGAAGTATTCACTGGTGATATAAATTACAAAATGAATAAAATGTATGCGGAAAGTTTCACAATAGGTTCTGCAATGCGTTTGGAAGATGAAAAGATTAACGGTATGCCTTCATCATTTGATATGCATTTTTAACCCGCTGAGCAGAGGTACAAAGCAAACTAATTCTTATTTGTCTATATACGATAGAAAAGCCCCTAAAGGGCTTTTTTTTATTAACCTCAAAAATCAACCAAAGTTGTAACTGATGAGTAAGTTTATAAACTTTCCTATTTTTCTTGTTTGCGGTATAATAATAAAGAACATAGAAGTGTATAACTAAATGCGCCAGAAAAGCGCAAAGCATACAGGAAGTTCACTGTATGCAGAAAAGAAAGGAAAACTATGGTACCGGAAACAAAAAAAACACAGATTGAAATCGGCGGTAAAACAGTTACTATTGAAACAGGAAAATACGCTCAATCTGCAAACGGTTCTGTTACAGTAAGATGCGGAGATACAATGCTCTTTGTACACGCAACAGTTTCAAAAGAACCAAGAGTGGGAATTGACTTTTTCCCTCTATTAATTGATTACGAAGAAAGAATGTCTTCAATTGGTCGTATACCCGGCGGTTACAACCGTTCAGAAGGTAAAGCCAGCGATAAAGCTATTTTAATATCAAGACTTATTGACAGACCAATAAGACCTCTTTTCCCTAAAGGATATAGAAACGATATTCAAATCGTTGCACAATTATTCAGCTATGATCAGCAAAATCAGCCTGATACATTGGCTATGTTAGGCGCATCTTTTGCTTTAATGCTTTCAGGAGCTCCATTTGAAGGTCCTATTGGTGCTGTTAGAGTATCAAGAGATGAACAAGGCAACTTGATTGCTAACCCGACCCACCAACAAGCTGATAAATCAGATTTAGACATCGTAGTTTCAGGAACACACGATTCTGTAATTATGGTTGAAGCTGGATGTAAGTTCGTTACAGAAGACGATATTATGGCTGCTGTTGAATTTGCTCAAGGTGAAATCAGAAAACAATGCGATGCACAGCTTGCATTTGCTAAAGAATGCGGAGTTGAAAGACAAGAATTTGTTAACCCGTATGACACAACAGAATTGAAAGCTATTATTCAGGAAACTGCAGGGGCAATGATTCATGATGCATATCATAACTTTGACAGAGCTTACAGACAAGAAAAACTTGAAGAAGCTAAAAAACTTGTTAAAGAAAAAATTGATGCACTTCCTGATGATCATTACATCAAAAAAATCATGGAAGAAACAGGTATTGACTTTGTATCAGAAGAATTTAAAGCTGCAGAGAAAAAAGTTATGCGTGCAATGATATTGGAAGAAGGCGTTAGAGCTGACGGAAGAAAACCACATGATGTACGTCCTATCTGGTGTG
>ULJM01020434.1_pt1 | contig 65633 bp, 63 predicted proteins | sample 1950871 | NCBI WGS metagenome assembly ULJM01 (sample SAMEA4835471, study PRJEB28245) | human gut metagenome | biome: gut microbiome; material: fecal sample | place: Denmark | collected 2008 | reverse complement strand
TGCTGTTATCTGCTTGCGGAATATAATTTTCAATAAGAAACTTACCGTCTTTTTGAACTTTTAAATTAACATTAAGATTATCTGCTCCTGCCATATCTATTTCAATTTTACGCATAAGCAGAGGTAACAAAGATATTTTAGCCTGTACATTATCTGCAGAAAGAAACTTTTCATCTGTCGGCAGACTTACTTCTATATGACCTGCCTTCAATCCTGCCGTGAGTTTTGGAGTTGTTAAGATTTGAAGGTTTTCCAGCTTTAATTTAAAACCTGATGCCTCCTCGACCATCTTTGATATATCTGCACTGTAAGAATTTAAAACTCCGTTTAAAAACAATGGAGCTGAAAGAAACAATATGTATAATACAGCAATTAATGAACTTGCTGTTATAGCTGCAATTTTTAATACTCTTTTACTCATATAATCATACCCCTCTTAATTGATTTTAATTCTACAACAAAACTATTTTTTCTTCCTGTCCGGATAACAGTTCCATTTAATATCAGGATTTTTTCTAAACCAGGTCAATTGGCGTTTTGCATAATTTCTGGTATTCTGCTTAAGCTTATCTTTTGCTTCTTCCAATGTCAATTCACCATCAAGGTAAGAAGTTATTTCTCTATAACCTATTGTGTTTATAATATTATTTATTCTGCCATGTTTTGCCAGTAAATTTTTGGTTTCATCAACAAGCCCCTGCTCTATCATCAAATCCACACGTCTGTTTATCCTGTCATAAAGTTCCTCACGCGGATAGTTTAAACCAATCCACTCAACCTCAAACTCCGGCTCTTTAAGTCCTCTTGCCTCACTGACAGGACTACCTGTAAGTTTTACTATTTCAATAAATCTGATAGCACGTCTTTTATCATTTTGTACTACAAGTTTTGCAGCCTCTGCATCCAGATTAACAAGCATTTCGTACAATTCTGCAAAGCTAAGCTTAGACAAAGTTTCGCGTAATTCATAATCAGGATTAATCTTAGGCAAATCATAATTTTCCAGCAGAATTCTGAAATAAAGCCCTGTTCCTCCCGCAATAACAGGGGTTTTACCTCGCGAAATAATATCTTCTATAATATTTCTTGCCTCATTAGCATAAAGCCCGACCGAATAATCAACTTCCGGCTCAACAATATCTATCATATAATGAGGGATTCCAAAACGCTCATCCATATCAGGCTTAGCAGTTCCTATATCAAGCCCTTTATACACAAGTCTTGAATCGGCAGAAATAATTTCACCGTTTACACGCCTTGCAAGTTCAACGGCATAAGCGGTTTTTCCGCTTGCAGTTGCCCCAACAACAGCTATTACCTTATTTTTCTTTTGATTCATCATCTACTGCTTCCATATCAACAAATTTTTTATCATAGTATAAAAATATAGCTACAACAACAAAAACCGTAAAATAGAACAGAATTATATTCATTATGATGTAAGCTAAAGGATTAATTACAGCAAATGTGTTTAAGAACAATAAAGCAAATCCCATGAGCCAAATACTGATAAAAAATCTGAATGAAGAAAAGAAATCCTTAAACAGTTTAACAACAGAACGCCATAAAGCAACAAGCGGATTAGGAGTTTTGTATATTATTTCAGGAATCCAAAACATCAACAAATACATAATTATTGATGTAATAAGCATAAATAATAAACTCCATTTACCGAAGAATATTATTTGTTCAGGAGCAAGTTTGTCTATAAACGCTGCCATAGATTGGTTTGTTATTGAAGGATCCATAGCTATAACCTGCAAGTTTTGCATGGATTCTGTATCAAGACCGCCTATGATATTTACCCCTAACAGGTACACAACAGGCGTTGCAAAAACCTGTATAAAGAAAAGAATAATATAAAACCCTACAAATGATAAAAAGTATTTCCCAATACCAACAGGCAAAGCCTTAAACAAATTCATAGTAGCTTTTGCTCTGTCAGCATCTAAAACAAAAACCTGTTTTGATAAATCAATCGCCTCTTTTACCATATAAAACCAGGAAGCAAAGAATGCACCTGACATAAATAGAACCGTAACAGAAGCTAAAATAAGCTCGTGGGTTGAATCAACAGTGTTACGAGAATATAAAGAATACAAGTCCAGCAATTTCACAAATACAATCAAAGGTATTGCAAGAATAATATTATAATTTGTGATTTTGGCTGCCTGCTTAAATATATTTATCATAATTTATAATTACCTCAGATTTAAAACTCTTTAAATACCAAATTTACTTAACCGCTTTTTCTTGTTTTTCCTATTTTGCAGAGAGTTTTCGTTTTCTTCTTTTCATTAAATCTACAAAAGCTTCCAAACGTGTTAAATAACCTGCTTTACCGGTCTGTTCATCCATAATCAAAGGCAGAATAGGAATATCACAATTTTCTCTCATTGCAGGGAAAATATTTTGCGACATAATCTCAGGCATACAAGTAAACGGACTTATGTGAATTATACCGTCTATACCTCTTTCATCAGCATAGGCAACATCTGATACACATTCCAAAGAATCGCCGCCTATATCACGCATAAGATAAGGTTTTGCCATTCTAAATGCACGCTGCAAGTGAGTTTCGCCTTTTCTGAAAATTTTAGGAATTATAGCATCTTTTAAGAAACTGCTTATAGTAAGACTTCTTCTAGTCTGTACACCCATTTTACCGAGTTCTCGTGTTATGTTTTGATTAGAAAACTGGTCGCATACAAGATATATTTCTCCTGTCAAATCCACATGCAGAACTTCTTTATCAGTATTAATTTCTGTTTTTTTCATTTCTTCAAATGCCTGTTTTTTTGCTCTATTCAATTTTCTGTTTGTGTCAGCATCTTTAATAAATTGAATTGCTTTATTGTAATGTTTTTCGGCATCACCGAAATTTATTTCACGTGCTCTGTAATAAGAAAGCACATTTTCCAAATCGTCTAAAACAAATACTTTTCTTATAGCGATAATGATTGCTCTTGCAAATAAAAGAGGATCATTTTTACCGCTTACTTCTTTAAGAAAATTGTACATTCCTTTAATGCCGTCATATAAAGTAAGTTCAATATATTTTGCATCATACCCCAAATCAGTCAGAGCATTTTTAATACAGTTTCCGTATTCTCCCAAACGGCAGCATCCCGGAGAAGAAATCATAGCAACATAATCAGTTCCGCCTTCAATAGCTTCAATAAAATTTCCTAAAATAAGTTTGTAAGGAAGGCAGATAGCCTCAGGTGAATGTTTAGTTCCCAAAGATAATGTTTTTTTGCTTGTGTATGGAGGAATAAAAGGTTCAACTCCGATTTTTTTAAGAGCTGCAGCCCAAGCTATATAAACTGTTCCCATGTGGGGAAATGCTACTTTCTTTTTTGTATCTTTATCTGTTTTATTCATAGTCCGGTTTTCTCTTTATTTAAATATATATTATTGTACAAATTTTAAATCCGGATGACGTGCCGCAAGGGTTTCATCAAGACGTTTTACCGGTGTTGTATGCGGTGCTGAAATTAATTTTTCGGGATTAGTTTCAGCATCTTTTGCAATTTTCAACATCACGTTTACAAAATTATCAAGAACTTCTTTAGTTTCAGATTCAGTAGGCTCAATCATTAATGCCTCATGAACGATTAACGGGAAGTATACTGTCGGCGGATGTGTATTTTCATCCATAAGTCCTTTAGCAATATTCAGCGTAGAAACACCGAATTCTTTTTGCTTATCACCGGACAACACAAATTCATGCATACAAGGTTCATCGTAAGGCAGTAAATATGCTCCTTTTAATTTTTCTTTTAAATAATTAGCGTTCAATACAGCATTTTCACTAGCTTCTTTTAAGTTAGGTCCCATCATAAGAATATATGCATAAGCCTTAACCATAACAGCAAAGTTTCCGTAAAAACCTTTAACGCTTCCAATAGAATGCTTTATGTTATAGTTTCTGAAATATTTTTCGCCGTTAAAACCCACCACAGGAGCAGGTAAAAATTCTTTCAAGTTTTCAACAACCCCGACAGGACCCGCACCGGGGCCGCCGCCACCGTGAGGAGTTGCAAATGTTTTATGCAGATTAAGGTGAACAACATCAAATCCCATTAACTTAGGATTTGTTTTACCCATAATTGCATTGAAATTAGCACCGTCATAGTATAATAATGAACCGTTTTTGTGCATCAACTCTGATATCTCAAGAACATTTTCTTCATAAATTCCTAAAGTATTTGGATTTGTCATCATAATAGCTGCAACGTCAGAATCCAATAATTCTTTTAAAGCATTAACATCAACCTGTCCTCTTTCGTTTGATTTAACGGGAACAATATCGAAACCACAGAAATGAGCACTTGCAGGATTTGTACCGTGAGCAGAATCAGGAATAATAACTTTTTTACGTCTTTCACCTTTTACATCAAAGTATTTTTTGATTATCATCATACCTGTCAATTCACCGTGAGCACCCGCAGCAGGCTGCAATGTCACAGCATCCATACCTGTTACTGTTTTCAATGCTTCCTGAAGCTTATACATAAGTTCAAGAGCACCTTGTGAATCAACATCATCACTTAACGGATGAAGATTAGTAAAACCTTCTAAACCTGCCAAAAGTTCATTAACCTTGGGATTATATTTCATAGTGCAGGAGCCCAGAGGATAGAAACCTTTTTCTATACAAAAATTTCTGTCTGAAAGTTCTTTGTAATGACGCATTGCTTCAAGTTCACTAACATTTGGCAGACCAACAGCATCAGTCCTTAAAAGACTTTTATCTAAAAAACTTAAATCTTCTGCTTCATCAGTTAAAGTTACCCCTGCAACATCGTTGCTTTTTTCAAAAATTGTTTTCACTAAATAATCCCCTGTCTTTTTAAATCTCTTTTAATTTTGTCCAAGCCTGATTGAATAATACGTGAAATACGTGATTGGGAAATGTTAAATTCTTCAGCGATTTCTCTTAATTTTTTCTCCTTAAAGAACTTGTATTCTATAAGTTCTCTTTCTCTTTGAGGAAGTTTTTTCATAGATTCAAGGATTTCAGCCTTAAGTTCAGAAAGCTCAATACACTCCTCAGGAGTTTTGTCATCAGCTTTTATTTGCGTAGGAACTTCAGCATCCTGCATTTCATCAATAGAAAGGATTGTTTTATAAACTTCTTCACGCAGGTTCCCGTTTTCTTCTTCGACAACCTGTTTTTTATTTTTCAGTGAGTACCATTTATAACGTCTTCTGACCTCATTGCGGATAGCCCATTTTATAGCAGTGGAAAGATAAGTATTATTAAAATTTTCAGGAGAATTGTTTTTAAAAAGAATGTATAAAGTATGGTTGCCTATGTTTATTAACTCCGGTAGTTCAATCAAGTGTGATGTTGAAAATTTCTGGTATTCCACTTTGGCAATTGTTTCAATTAAATTTTTGTATTCCCTTAAATTTACCTTCTGCTGAAGATTTTGTTTTGGTGACATAACTATAACATTAATCCTATCTAAGCATTTCCACAACTACATAATATCAAAAAAAAATATAGAATACCAGACAATGTAATTTCTCTTAACATAATTTATAGTATCACTGACACTTTAATAATTAAAACGGTATAAACGCAATAAGGAGTTAACTATATGAGAATTTTATTTTGTACGGACGGTTCAAAAATAAGCTTTGATGCATTAAGAAATATTTCAAAATGGTTTAATGAAGCAATAATTGATGTAATTTGTGTAATAGACTGGAGCTTTCTTCCGGATGAAGTGAGTATAGAAGCAGACGGTTTTGCTATGTCATGTGCAAATATTGCAGACACAATTCTTGAATATGCAGAAAAAGAAATTAAAAGTTTAAATTTAACACTCGGCAACAGAATAAAAAACTGCGGTTCTGCAGTTGAAAGTATATTAGAACAATCAGAAAAAGAAAATTATGATTTAATTCTTATGGGTTCACACGGTAAAAAAGGTATACAAAAGTGGTTAGGTTCAGTTTCACAGGAAGTGTTGGACAGCAGCAAAATTTCAGATTATATTTCAAGAGAAGCAAATAATCGCAAAAGAATTTTATTCACAACAGACGGCTCTAAATGTTCAATCAGTATTATTCAAAATTTAATTCCGAAAATTAATTTAGAAAACAAAGAAATTTATATATGTATGGTTATAGAAGATCCTAATCTTTTATTTTTAGAAGGAACGCTTGATACTAACTGGCTTCTGGAAATTGAAAAACAGCAGGAGCTATATGCAGCACATGCAATTAAAGATATTCAAAAGCTTTTGGAAGATAACAACATAATGGCAAATGAAACCGTTATACTAAAAGGAATTCCTGCTCAAAAAATTATAGATTATTCAAAAACTAACGAAATTGATTTAATAGTGCTTGGCGCTCATAACAAATCACGACTTGACAAATTCCTTACAGAATCCGTAAGCAAACGAGTTTTAGCAAATGTAAAAAGCGATGTTATGCTTGTGAAATGTAATGATTAATAGTCCATTTCCCAATCAGCGTTAAGAATCAATCCGAAACAGCCTTTAGCATCCGAGCGGGCAGCACAACCCAAAGCTGCTCTTGCATCTTGAGGGTTAGTTTTACTTGAACCGCATTGACCTCGAGTTTTACAAGCAGGAGGAACACCATCCTCGTCAATAGAGCCGTCGAGATAATAAGTTACAAAAAACAAATCACGGCCTGCAATATTCGGTCCCTGCTGACCGTTTATATCGATTGTAATGTGTCCGTAAGGAGAAGTAACATCACCCCATTTTGTTGAGTGATATTTTGCCTGTTCCATACATATTGCAGCACCGCTGACAAGACTTACACAAGGAGCATTTGCCGTACCCGCCCAATAGCTGCCGTTATTAAGAGTTGTACCGTTCATATTTTTATAAGTACTTGCAAAGCAAGGTGTAAATGCAGTGTAACAAGTTGCAGAAACTTTAAGATATTTGTTTAAAAAGTTTTTAACTTCGGCAGCACTGGTTAAGCCTGCTTCACCCAAATCAACTGCATTTTTATCATTTTGATAAGACATTAAAGCTTGGGATAATAAATTATAAACTTTATTCAATTGTGTTACATATGACTTTCTTTGATAATTCTGCATCAGAGAAGGCACAGTCATTGCAGAAACCACGCCAATAATACCGAGCGTAACCAATACTTCGGCTAAAGTAAAGCCATACATTCCATTTTTCATACATTTTCACTCCAAAAAAATAATAAACATATTATTTAGTTATAACATATTTTTTAAGAAAACACAATATATTTGACTGTGTATTAAAATAGTGTAATAATTGCTTTATGTTTAAATATTATGGGAAATATGCGCCATATCTGTTTTTACTGCCTGCTGGAATTGTTTTGCTGGTATTTTTCTTTATACCATTCTTTCAGACCATCGGTTTAAGTTTTATGGATTATTCTTCAAGCATTTATAATCCTGATTTTGTGGGCTTAGGAAATTATGTTAAACTTTTTCAAAGTCCTGTATTTTATAAAGTTTTATGGAACACTTTTATATATCTTTTTGTTGCGGTTCCTATTCTGGCAATATTTCCGCTGTTCCTTGCTGTTTTAATAAACCAAAAAATACGCGGAGTTACTCTTTATAAGATATTAATTTATCTGCCCGTAATTGTATCAATAGTTGTTGCAGCAATAGCTTTCAAATGGTTATATGCAGATCAGGGTATATTGAACTATATTGTGACAAGTTTGGGATTTGAGCCGATAGGCTGGCTTACTGATCCTAAATATGCGCTTTATTCGGTAATTATCGTTACTATATGGAAGGGTATCGGGTATTATATGATAATTTACCTTGCGGCTTTAATGAGTGTACCTCAAGAGTTATATGAAGCTTGCGATATTGACGGCGCAAACTTTCTAACTAAACATTTGACAGTAACAATTCCTCACATAATGCCTACAATTGCATTAGTCACAACAATAAGTGCTATTTCTGCAATGAAAGTCTTTGCGGAAATCTATGTTATGACAAAAGGCGGACCGCTGAATTCAAGCAAGACAATAGTTTATTATATTTACGAAAGAGCTTTTGAAAACCTTGATTTAGGTTTTGCATCTGCAATGGCGGTTGTTCTGCTGATTATCGTAATGACATTTTCTTTGATTAATATATTATGCTTTGAAAGGAATAAGTATCAATTATGAGAAGGTTATTAGAAAAATTCTCCATACATGCAGTATTAATATTTGTTTCTCTATTGTCAGTTTTTCCTTTTATATGGCTGATATCAACATCATTAAAGGGCAATGCGGAAAACATCTTTGCCTATCCGCCTCAAATAATCCCATCGGATTTCACTTGGGCAAACTACACAGGTGTTTGGGATAAAGTCGATTTTATCGGTTATTTTGTAAACAGTATGATAGTTGCGGGCGGAACTGTTGCTTTAAATTTAATTCTTTCGGCTATGGCAGGTTATCCTCTGGCAAGAATGGAATTTAGGGGAAAGAAAGTTACATTTTTTGCAATTCTTGCAACAATAATGATTCCGTTTCAGGCAATAATGCTACCTGTTTACTTAATAACATTAAAGCTCCACCTTGTAGACAGCGTAAGCAATTTTGCGGGATTTATGGGACTTATTATGCCTTTTGCAGTCAGCGCATTCGGAATATTTTTAATGCGGCAGGCATTTTTGGGTATTCCGAAAGAAATGGAAGAAGCCGCAATTATAGACGGGTGCAGTGTTTTTCAAGTATTTACAAAAGTACTTTTGCCAATGGTTAAACCTTCTTTGGCAGTGCTTGCAATATTTACATTCATTGGATCATGGGGTGAATTTCTTTGGCCCAGTATTGTTTTAACCAAAGAAGCTATGTACACGGTTCCTGTCGGCGTAAACAACTTGCAGGGAATGTTCAGCTCAAACTGGAGATTTATTGCAGCAGGTTCAATACTTTCAACCATACCTATATTAATCTTTTTCTTAGCAATGCAAAAATACTTTATATCAGGAGAGAACGAAGGTGCAGTTAAAGGTTAGTATAGAAAAAATATTTGTTATATTTGCATTATTTTTTGGAATATTATATGCGGTTATAACTCCGCCTTTTCAATCCGTTGACGAGGCAAACCACTTTTTAAGAAGTTACGCCGTAACTCAGGGACAAATTATTAGCACCAAAAAAGGGGATGCTGTCGGAAGTGTTTTACCTGAATCGCTTTTAGAGCTTGTACAAAAATTTAAATATCTTGAAAAAGATATTTCAAAACAAACATCTTTCAATGAAATAAAAAATTCTTTTTCTATAAAAAATAAAACAGAAATTTTCACGACTTATCCAAATACTGCTTTGTATTCACCAATTGCATACACAGCTCAAAGCATTGGTATAATCTGCGGAAAATTATTGCATGCATCACCGATGCTTATGTTTTATTTAGCAAGGCTGTTTAATCTCATTTTATATTGTATTCTCGGATATTATGCTATAAAAAGTACACCGTTTTTAAAACTTGCAGTATTTTTAATACTGTTAAGCCCTATGAATATTTCACTCGGCGCATCCTGTTCTACTGATGTAACCTTAATCGGAGTAAGTCTTTTACTTTTTGCAAAAATTCTTAAATATACTTTTAAAGATAAATCTCTTTCAATAAAAAATTACATACTGCTTTCCATACTGCTTTTTATACTTGCAATGACAAAACATAATTTTTATTTTATACCGCTGTTATTTTTAATTCCTAAGGAAAAATTCGGCACAAAATACTTATTAAAAATATCTGCAATAATCCTTCCTGCAATTGTCGGGTGTATTGTTTGGAGCAGGTTAATCTCAGGACTTTATGTACCTTTAAACTCAGATGCAGATATGTATAAACAGGTAGATTTTATTATACATAACCCTTTAAAATATATTTGGATTTTAATTTCATCTACATTTGTCAAAGCATTCAGGTTATTTATAACCTCAATAGGCGTGTTAGGCTGGCAGGATACTAAGCTGGACAATCTTACTTATATGATTTATCCTTTACTTGCAGGATTATCATTAATATACAGCGGTGCAAAAGATTATATTTTAAAAAATTACCAAAAGCATATTATTATTTTAACCGCTATTGCGGCATATATAATGATAACAACTTATCTGTATCTTGCCTGGACTAAAGTCGGAGGAAACATTATAGAAGGCTTAAACGGCAAGTATTATACACCGTTATTACTGCCTTTATTTGCGGTTATAGCATCATCAATTAATACAAGACAACCTGATAAAAAGATTTATAACACAGTTTATCTTTTTATTGCATTAATTTTAGCATCAGGAGCATTATCTCTTTTAACCAGATTTTACGATATATTTCCGTATATGAATTACAAAATTTAAAACCTATTCAACACCCGGTACATGAACATTATATCGGACATTATCAAATTCGCTGTATTCATCATCAACATCTTCAAGGAAAATCTTTTTCGCACCGCAAACTTTCAAATTTTTAAGCATAGCTTTGTCAAGTTCTTCCGAGCTGACCATTTTGCCGTTCACATAAGTAATGTTTCTCATCTGCGACGGTTCATCAGACATTTTTTCAATTAAGTCATTGTCAGAATTTGCAAGAATAGTTCTTGTAACATCATTCATAACATCAAAAATATATCTTTGACGACTTGAAACTCCACTGCCGCTGGTGATTAAAGATGTAGCTTTTTCAAGTTCATCAAGCGATTCCTTGTAGTATTTTAAATGCCTTAAAAGCACAGCCAAATTATAATGCGCTTCATATTCCATAGGAGCAAGCTCAATAGCCTTGCAGTATGTAAGCCCTGCTTCATGGTAATCACCGAGCAAATGATAAGTTAAAGCAAGGTTATATCTGGGATCGTAATCCTTTTTAAGTATTTTGCACGCCTCTTTATATGCCTCCAAAGCCTTTAGCAAATACTGTCTTCTGTATTCCCATTCATCTTCAATATAAACAGACTTTTGCTTATAAGCAACACCTTTATTGTAATATGCCAGCCCTTTATTAACCTTATAGCTTTTTCTGTTGCTGTAAATAAAAGGAATAGAAATCAAATGTCTTTTAGTTTTTAAAATTTCATCATACTGATTAATAGCCCCGTCAAAGTCACCGAGTTTTTCAGCAGAAACTATACCGTAGTTCATTCTTGCAATGACCATTTTGGGATTATATTCAAAAGCTTTTTCATAAGCATCGACTGCTGAATAATAGTCTTCATAAACTACATAAATATTTCCCAGATTATACCACGCGCCGTAATGTTCGGGGTAAAGTCTGAGTGCACGATTATAACAGTTAATAGCTTTTTGAAGTTTTTGTTTTTTTAGGAATTTATCACCTTTATGAACATAATAAACGCCTCTTATTTTATCAATTTGTCTGTTGAAAAAAGCAGGGTGTAAATATATAAGGGCACCAATTGCCGCAATTATCAATAATGAAAATAAACCCGAAAAAAACTTTTTCAACCGCTATACCTCTTTATTTCTATATATTACACGTATATTAGATAATACGCAATACACTTTTGTAACGAAATTGTAACATAAAAAGAGTTAAAAACGCAATTTAGCTAAAAAGAAAGTTTTTATATAAGTAAGGTAGGTTAGAAATTCAATTTGGAGGTTAGGTTATGGCAGGCTTCGATATGGCTGCAGGTATGTATGGAATGTTTCCTAATATATACAATAACCAGGTAGCGTTAAACGATTTGACTGATATGGATTTGTATTCACCAATCGGTATGGTTAATCCGATGATGAGTATGAACGGCAGTATTTTCGGCGGAGGCTTCGGAGGCTTTGGCGGCTTTGGGGGATATCCTTGTATGCCGGGACTTGCAGGCGGAGGCTATAATTACGAAGATTACTACAAAAATTATGAAAAATATCAGGACTTTATGATAAACAACCAGGTCCGCCAGCAGCAAAAAATGCGAAATGCTGACCTGAAATTGAATTCTCCTCAAGAAGGTATTGTTAAACAGGCATCATATCTTCATGAAAAGATTATGAGAAATGAACAACAACAAATTCAACAGGCTTATCAAAACTTCAAAGAAAGCGTTCGAGCAATGTATGGTGATGCGAGCGATGAAGAAATTGCAAACAGAGCATCAACTTTATATAAACAAATGACCGGATTATCAATTACAGATGACATAAGACAATACGGCAGAGGCTCATTCACTCAAGGCTTCCTGCAAACAGTATCATTAGGCATAGCTGATAAGAAAACCGCAGAAGAAAACGTGTCAGAATTAACAGGACAACCGGTAGGCAGATACGAAAGAGGCAAGAAAATTGCAGGTAATATTGCCGGCGGCGCTGTATTCGGCGGAGCAGCAGCAATATCAACAGGCTATCTGTTAAAAGCATTCTGCAAAGGTATGAAAAACAAACCGTTCATAGCAGGCTTGATAGGCGGTACAGTCGGTCTTGTAACAGCATTGATAACTTCAAAATAAGAAAAAAATTATATAGTGTGAAAAAGAAAAGTGTGTGTAGAGGTTGAAAATAAATTCAACCTCTTTTTTTTTATAAACTTAATTATTTAGGTAAGTTTTCCCAAAAAGTTTTTGTACTGTCATCAGGCGACTGATTTATTAGTGCATAATAAGCACAGCCAAGACCGTTGCCTCTCTGATTTGATTTTGCAGAACAAGGATTTCCCGCTTGAGAAGAGAAGTTCTCAACACCTGAAGCATCTGTTTTCTTTAATTCTTCAACTTCTTCATCGGTATATAATTTGCTCATACGTTTAGGCTGCAAAGTATCATTTCCGTCAATATTGAAGAAAAATATATCTTGCCCGAGAGCATTCGGTCGCTTCTTAGGTCCGTTGATATCAACTGTAATATTAATCATGGAGGCGTTGACATGAACCTCCATGCACATACCGTTTGCAAGTAATTTTGAAGGTCTAACTGTCCCCATATCAACATAAGGATTGTCGCTTGATTTATTATAATTCTTAACTTTATCAGTATATGTGCATGTACCGATAATTTTCATCTGCGAGTAAAATGCATCAGAAATCTCAGATGCATTTGCATAATTTGTCCCATTATGTGTGGCAAAAGTTTTATTAAGCCCGATACCTTTTTCTTCGACAACAGAAACTGTGGCCTGAGAAAGCATAGAATGAGCTTTTTTAAATTGTGCCTCAAGCTCTTTAGGTTTAGTATTTCCAATCAAAGTCGGCATAGTCATAGCTGCAACTACTCCGATTATCCCCAAAGTAACCAATACTTCCGCCAGTGTAAAAGCCCCGTGTTTATACTCCTTTTTACAATACCCGAAAACACTTGAAGAAAGAGCTAAAAGTCTGCCCCCCCCCCGCAAGCGGTGCTACGCACGTAGCCATTTGAGCTTGACCCGTCATATTGGACCTTTGTCATATTTTCTCCAAATAACGTAGCAGCTTTTTTACTTAATAGTTTCATAAATTGCTCCTTGTATTAATTATTACATTATCATTATAATCGATTTTTGGAATTTTTCAATATAAAAAGCCTCAGGTTTAACCTGAGGCTTTTTAGTAAACATATTTATAATAACAAAATTACTTTTTGTTTCCGTAACGTTTGTTAAATCTTTCAACTCTACCTTCAGAGTCAAGAATTTTTTGTTGTCCTGTATAGAACGGGTGACAATTGTTGCAAATTTCAACAGTGATGTTGTCTAAGATAGAACCTGTTTCAATTTCGTTACCGCATACACATTTGATTGTCATTTTCTTATAATCAGGGTGAATTCCTTGTTTCATTTTTTAACCTCTTTCTTTTCTCAAGATTCCAAACTTGAATTTAAATAATTTCGACTATTAATATACTACAACATAAATAAAAATGTGCAAGAGGTTATTAAAAAAAGTGAACAATCATGCATATGCATGAGATATTCAGCACCATACTATATAAAAGGTTGATGTATCCGAAAAGAAATTTTGGCATAATAACAATACACACAAGATGGTTGGCACACGATATAGGTAACGGTTATATGAATCTGCATGAGCAATGTTTATTAAGATATTTACAAAACCCCGATGAACTAACATATTCCACAGAAATTTTAAAACTTAACAACTTTATTCTGGAAAAGCAATATGTCTTGAAAAATTTTGTTGCCAAATCTTCAACATTCAATTATACTGAAAGAAAGTAATATCCGAATAATAAAAAGAGGGGATATGTTTAAAAAACTATCATACGCGGTAGGATTAATATTCTTTGCAGTATTTGTATTTTTAATCCTTAAAAATGCTAATTTAAATTCTTTTGTAAACTCTATTGAAAACAGAACCTTTGACCTTCGCCAAAGTATAATGATTAACGAAAATACGAAAAAGGCAAACAAAGACATCGTAATTGTTGCAATTGATGATGCAACTTATGAATACATTCTTGATAACTACGGAGAATGGCCTTTGCCGAGAGATGTCTATGCTAAAGTTATAAACTATCTTGAGCATCAAAATCCAAGAATTATCGCATTTGATTTGATGTTTGTTAAATCTTTAAAAAGCAAAAATGAAGCAGACAAAGCTTTAATTGATGCATTTGAAAAATATGATAATGTATTTACATCAATGAATTTTGATAATCAGCCTGAAGATTTGAGAACCCCTCCAACTCTTCCGCAAAAGATTTCGATTAATGTAAAAAACAATTCATCTGTTGATTTTTCAAATCTTACTTTTACAAACTGCCGCACCATATTAGAGGGTATATTAAATGTTTCTTCAAATATAGGAATTATAAATGTGTCACGCTCAGATGACGGCGTGCTTAGAAAAATGCCGCTTGTCGTAAAATATAAAGATAATTATTATCCGCAGTTAGCTTTAAAAGTCGGTTTAAGTTATCTTGGAGATACTTCATCAGAATTTGAGATTGACAAAAAATCAAACTTCATAATAGGTGACAGAAAAATATATTTGGATAAAGACGGAAGTGCTATTTTGAACTGGTACGGACCTGCCGGAACTTATACATATATACCTATGTATCAGCTTATAAAGGCAATTAACGGTGAAAAAACAGAACTGGATTATGATTTTTCAAACAAAATCATTTACTTCGGAACAACAGCTGCAAGTCTTTTTGACATAAAAACGGTTCCAACAGGCAAAATATATCCCGGAGTTGAGGTTCAGGCTACTTATGTAAATAACATTATAGACAACAACTTTATTAAAAAAGTTGACAGAGGATATACAATAGCATTAAGCGTTCTTCTTGCTTTACTTATTGCTTCTGTTGTTACGCGCGTAAGCTCTGCATTTGCAGCTTCAATGATGTCGCTTTCTACATATTTAATATATTTATTAATAGCTTATTATGCAATGAGATTTGAAAACTTGTGGTTAGAAGTAATTTATCCGCTGATATTCTCTATTGTGGCATTCACCTGCGCATATATAATTAAATATTTGATTAAATCACGTGACTTTGAACAGCAGTATAAGCTTGCAACCACAGACGGGCTTACAGAGCTTTATAACCACAGATATTTTCAGGAACAAATGCGTATGCAGGTGGAACAGTCAAAACGTTACAACAATAATTTTTCACTGATAATTATAGATATTGACTTCTTCAAAAAATTTAATGACACATTCGGGCATCAATCAGGTGATGCTGTATTAAGACAGGTTGCTCAAACCTTGAAACGCAATGTACGTGCAACCGATATAGTTTGCAGATACGGCGGAGAAGAAATGAGCATTATTTTACCAAACACAAGTAAAGACGAGGCTCAATCCACTGCTGAAAAGATATGCCAGCGTGTCGCAAGCAGAAAGTTTAAACTGGCACAAGATAAAGAAACCAACGTTACGATAAGTCTTGGAGTTTCTACCTTCCCTAACGATGGAGATACTGCATCTAAAGTTATTGATGCGGCTGACAAAAGACTTTACAATGCCAAACACAACGGACGTAATCAGGTTGGTGTGTAAAGTTTAAAGATTAATAAATTTATCAAGTTCTTTTTTAACGAGTTTAGGGCTGACAGATAAAGTTGTGTTGTATTTTAATGCATTATTCATGCATTTTACATACTCATCTTTTGCATTTCTGAGTTTTTGGATTTGAGCAAGAATATAATAAGAATCCCCTCCGGCACCGCAATTATCAATAGCACGCTCCATAATCGCAGCAGCAGAATCCAAAGCTTTATTTTTTGTCATTATTTTGGCATAAATTTTATAAGCTTCAATATCTTTTGGATTCAACTCTATTGTTTTTTCCAAGTTTTGTACAGCAGATTGAAGATTTCCTTCAGCATAATCTATTGAGGCAAGATTAAAATAAGCCCAGCTGTAATCAGGAGAGATTTCAAGCACCTTGTTGAATTTCTCTCTCGCAGCTTCATTCTCTCCATTTTCTTTTAATATATTTCCGATATAAAAATGTGCATAAATATCTTCATCGTTTAAATCAACAGTACGTTGAAAATAATACTTTGCCCCGTCAAGCTTTCCTTCTTTAAAATAGCAGAGCCCGATTGAAAAATAAGCATTTGAATCATTATTATCTTTTTCCAAAACGGCTTCAAAACATTCAACAGCTTCCTCATATTTTCTTTTATCAATATAAACTAAACCCAAATTATAATAAGCATCTGCTTCATCAGGAGCAAGCTTAATTGCCTGTTTATAATTAATCTCTGCCTTATCGAGATTTTTTAATTTTTCATAGACAATACCTAAATTATAGAAAATAGCGCTGTCTTCAGTGAAAATTTTGGAAAGATATAAAAAATGCTGTAAAGCTTCCTCATTAAAACCGCTGTCAAGAAGTAAAACCGCAAGCTGACGCCTTACCTGAAAGTTAGCAGCATCTTCTTTTAAAATCCCCTGTAATTCTTCAATTTTATCAATTTTAGACATAATTAAATTTTATCAACACTTGCGTTTTTTCGCAACTTCTTAATATTTTGCACAGTAAATTAAGCAATGATATAATCAGATAATGAATAAAATATTAAATTTTAAGGGCAAATGGAGAAGTTATCAGGAACGAATTTTAAATAACCTGAACTTTCACCTTCTCGATAAAAAATTACACGTTGTAGCTGCACCCGGAGCAGGAAAAACAACTTTGGGAATAGAAATTATTTCACGATTAAATAAACCGACGCTTATTCTTGCGCCGACAATAACAATTAAAAATCAATGGAAACAAAGGATTTCAGATGCTTTTCTTAACGGTGAAGAAGATATCGTATCAACAAATATAAGAAATCCGAAATACATTACAATAATCACATATCAGGCTCTTTTAGCTGCATTTTGCGGAGTTGAGGACATTGAAGCGGAAGAAACATCAGAAGAAGATGATGAAGTTGAAAGAACTGTATGCAAAAGATTTTCTAACACTAAAGCTAATCAAATAGTTAATATCCTTAAAAACAGCGGAATAAAAATTCTCTGTTTTGATGAGGCACACCACCTGAGAAAAGAATGGTGGAAAGCACTTGACTACCTTGTTGACAACCTTGAGCCGGAGCAGACGGTTGCGCTTACGGCCACTCCGCCTTATGATGTTGACATTAAAGAATGGGAAAGATATGAACAGCTTTGCGGGCAAATAGATGAAATTATATCTATCCCTGAGCTTGTAAAAAACGGTGATTTATGCCCTCATCAGGATTTTATTCACTTTTCAAGACTTAGAGTTCAGGAAACAGAACATGTTAAAAAAATCTATGAAAGAATGATTAAATTCTTGTACACATTAAAGGATAATCGCACTCTTGTAGAAGGGCTTGCAAACTCCCGATATATGCTTTATACCGATGATAACCTTGAGGCAATTCTTTCAGAACCTGAATTTTATGTATCAATCGCATCATTTTTAAAACATTCCGGAAGAAGCATCCCGCAAGAATTTTTGAAAGTATTTGAAGCAAAAGAAAATGAACTTCCCGAATTTAATACTAAATACGGAAAAATTCTTCTATCAGGTTTACTGTTTAAACATAATGAAGAATTTTCGGATATAAAAGATGAGCTTGAAAAGTTAAAGTCACAAGCAAAAAATGCAGGAGTTATTCAGCAAAAATCAGTATATTTGGAGGACAGTCCGAAAATAAAAAAAATGCTTGCTAACAGTATAGGCAAATTAGATTCAATTGTTGATATAGTAAAGCTTGAGAGTAACACTCTTAAAGAAAAATTACGTATGGTAATCCTCGCAGACTACATCAAATTCGATGTAACAGACTGCTCATCTCTCGGTGTAATCCCAATATGGCAGACACTTAAAGACACTTTTGAAGATATATCGTTAGGAGTTTTAACGGGCAGCATAATTTTAATACCTGACAAGATTAAACCTGATTTAGAAAACATTTTAAATGAAAACGGGTTAAGCAATGGCGTTTCAATCAGCGAGTTTGAACGCGACACAAGGTATCTGAAAGTCATCCCGAAAGAGAGCTGTAAATCACACATTGTCAGCTTAATAACTCAATTATTTAACAACGGCAAAATAACCGTACTTGTGGGAACTCAAGCACTACTTGGAGAAGGCTGGGATGCGCCTGTGATTAATTCATTAATTCTTTCAAGCACAGTAAGTTCATTTATGCTTTCAAACCAAATGAGAGGACGCGCAATAAGAATTGACAAAAACAATCCTGATAAAGTAGCAAATATATGGCATTTGGCTTCTATAAAAATATTAAATACTTTTGAGCTTCTAAAATCAGTTCTCGCATCTCCAACAGTTTCTGATAATGAAGTCGAACAAAATGAATTATATGACTTTGGCAAATTATGCGGGCGTTTTGAGGGATACGAAGCTCCGTCATTAGAAAAACCTTTTATGATTGAAAGCGGAATTGACAGGATTTTACCAACCTCCTTTAAATCTAAAAATGGAGACGAATTAACCGAAGAAACTTTTCTTGCAGTAAACAGATTTATGAAAACTCAAGCCATTAACAGGCACAACACAAAAGCTCTCTGGGAAATTTGTCTTGCAGAGCCTTACAATTCACCCTCCAAAAACCTTACAACAGGAGTTGAAACAAGCCTGAAAATTAAAGGTTTTACATATAATGGCGGTTATTTTTATATGCTTACTTTTTGGGCAACAATATACGGCTCTTTTGCATATTATCTGACAGTAATGACAAGGAGCATTATACCATTGTTTTGGCTTACATTTGTCTTTGTGCTGATTATGTTTCAGCCTACCGTCAAATTTATAAAATGCGGTTCTGTTGAAGGTATAATAAGACAAATAGGAATTTGCATACTTGAAACACTTGCAGCACAAGGGCTTATAAAGACAAGCCTTTTGAATGTAAAAATAAAAAGCGAGTATAACAAAGCAATTCAGAGCACATATTTTACGGTCGAAAATATTTCTCCTGAAGAAAACAACATTATGATAAAGGCATTAAGAGAATTCCTTGATCCTATCGAAAATCCAAGATATATTTTTGTTCGAAAAAACTTGTTATTTGATAAATTTTTCCAAACTGATTATCATGCAATCCCGTCAGTTATTGCTCAAAATAAAAAATATGTTGATATTTTCAAAGAACTTTGGAAAAAATATATCGGAGGAGATTGCGATATAGCATATACAAGAACTTCTGAAGGGCGCAAACTTCTTTTGAAAGCACGCAAAAGCGCATTCTCAAACCTTGTAAGACCTAAAAGCAAACGAATCAGCAAGTGGATGTAAATATATCTGAACAAGTATTGCTTTTTTAGCAAAAATTGACTAAAATAAACTTGTCAAAAAGGAGATTAGGATATGAGATTTTTAACTATAATTTTATCACTGTTTTTATTGGTTCAGACCGCAAGTGCTGCACCTTTTAACGCTAAAGCAAAAACAAAAAGAATACCGGCAGGTACAAAATTTTCATTGGAACTTTTAAACCCTGTATCAACATCTGCAAATGTAGCAGGCAATGAATTTACAGCAATAATGATAACAGACCAGACAGCAGATTCTGACGTAATATTACCAATGGGTTCTCTTGTCAGGGGAAGCATAAAAAAAATCGAGCCTGCTAAAAGAATGTCAAAAGGCGCTGTTTTATACCTTGACTTTGACCACGTTGTAACTCCAAACGGAAGACAGCTGCCATTGTCACTTTCTATTGTCGGAAGAACAGATATGACTTATGACGGAGGCATTACAACAACACGCGGCTACAAAGATGCGCTTGTAGAAAATTGGCATAACACTGTTGATATAACTAAAAATGCAACAGAATGGGGCGGAGATGTGTTTGATGACATTATAGTTGCAGACCAGTTAATGACAGGTGTAGGAGCAATAGGCGGTGCTATCGGAGGCGGTGCTTATTATATTTATGACGGCATTGCCGACATGATAAGAAAAGGTAAAAACGTCAATCTTAACAAAGGCGATGTTGTAAACGTTATCCTTGTTGATCCTGTTGATGTTCCTGTAATTTAACACTTTTCTTAGTTCTAATCTTCTTTTATATTTTTATGTTAAAATAAAATTACCAAAAAGTATAAGAGGGAAAAAAGAATTATGAAAATGTCTAAATTGTTTGTACAAACCCTGAGAGAATTCCCTGCCGATGCAGAAGTAGTTTCTCATAAAATGCTTGCAAGAGCAGGTTATATAAGAAAGTTGACCTCAGGCGTTTATAATTATCTTCCTTTGATGTGGAGAGTTTTAAAAAAAGTTGAAAACATTGTAAGAGAAGAAATGGATAATGCAGGAGCTCAAGAGCTTTTAATGCCTTTTGTCCAGCCTAAAGAACTCTGGGAAGAATCAGGCAGATGGGATGTTTACGGACGTGAATTAATGCGTTTAAAAGACCGCCACGACAGAGAAATGTGTCTTGGACCGACACACGAAGAAATTATCACATCTGTTGCACGTGACGGATTAAAATCATACAAACAATTACCTGTTAATTTATACCAGATACAATCAAAATTTAGAGATGAAGTAAGACCCCGCTACGGACTTTTAAGAGGTCGTGAATTCATTATGAAGGATGCTTACAGCTTTGACATTGATGAAGCAGGTCTTGATAAAGAATACGAAAATATGGCGAAAGCTTACAAAAGAATTTTTGAAAGATGCGGGCTTGATACAAAAATGGTTCAATCAGACTCAGGAGCAATCGGAGGAAGCGTTTCTCACGAATTTATGGTAATAACTGATACCGATGCTGGAGAAAACGATGTATTCTACTGCAAAGATTGTGATTATTCCGCTAACTCTAACCACGCAGTATCTAAACTTCCTGAAGCAGTGGTTGATGGAAAAGATTATTTTTCTGAAACAAAAGTAATTGACACTCCCGATACACACTCAATTGAAGAATTAAGCAAATTCTTAAATATTCCTGATACATTGATTCTTAAATCACTGGTATACATCGTGGATAAAAAACCTGTTATGGCACTGATTAGAGCTGACAAAGCCGTTGAAGAAACAAAATTAATGAATGCACTCGGCGGAATTGATATAAGAATTGCATCTTCAGCGGAAATTGCCGAGCTTATGGCAGAAAAAGGCTTTGATGCAGTACCTGGCTTTATCGGACCTAAAGGAATGTCAGATATTGCTATAATTGCAGATGAAACTGTAAGAGATATGAAAAACTTTGTTGTCGGCATTAACGTTACTGATAAACACCTTGTAGGCGCAAACTTATGTGATTTGGGAATTCCTGAAATCAAATATGAGGATATAAGACTTGTACAACGCGGCGAACTTTGTCCTGATTGCGGCAAACCTCTGTTTGTAACAAAAGGTATTGAAGTAGGCAACATCTTTAAACTCGGAACAAAATATTCAAAACCTATGAATGCCGTATACACTGATATTAACGGCAAAACCCACCCATATGTTATGGGATGCTACGGCATAGGAATTTCAAGAACAGCTGCCGCTGCTGTTGAAGCTCATTATGACGAACATGGTATCAAATGGCCTTTAGCAATTGCACCTTATCATGTAATTATCGTTCCTGTTAACATTAAAGACGAACTTCAAATGAAAGTTGCAAATCAAATGTATGAAGATTTAAAAGCTGCAGGCGTTGAAGTTGTTCTTGACGACCGTGATGAACGCGCCGGGGTAAAATTTAAAGATGCTGACTTGATAGGTTTCCCATTTAGAGTTACTGTCGGAAAAACTATTAATGACGGATTTGTTGAATACAAAACTCGCGAAACAGGCGAACAGGAAAAATATACACCAGAACAAGCAACTGAAAAACTTATAAATATAATTAAAGCGGTTTAACAAAACCGCTTTTTTTAGCAATTATCTATATTCACATGTTTTAGCAAAAATATGAAACCAATCGGATTTGAAGACATTAATAGTTTACAACGCGTTAGGCAGATTTTTCACGACTGTTATCTGGTCGCTTCACTTAATGCTTTGAGCAGAAGCAAAAATGGTAGAAAGATTTTGCAAAACAATATAGCAAAAGACTGTGACAATTATAGAGTCCGCTTTCAAAACATTAATGATAAAGTTGAAGATTTTTTTGTTAACGAAAAAGAAATTGAAGACCTTACACTGGTCGATAAATTTTTAAACCCGATTGAATTAGATTTTCCTAAAAATCCTATTATTTCTGCTGTTGAAATTGCAATGAACAAAATGCTGACTAAATATCCTGATAAAAAACCACTATCAAGCAGATTATTTGAATGTTCAGAAAAATTTGAATATAATCGCCCGTCTAATTTTCTTGAATGGTTTACAGGCAAAAAACCTATCTCAATAAATGAAGCAAGTTTAAGAATGTCTTTGAGATCCAAAAAGAAAGAGGCTGTTGAGCTGCTGGAACAAATTGGCGAAACAGGAGATAATAACAGTTTTGTAATAGGTTCGGGACACAATTTTATTAAAGGGATTACCAACTGGCATTGCTATACAATCGAAAAAATAGATTTGAAGAACAAAACAGTAACAATTTTTGATAACAAATACCGTGATGAAATCGTAATGCCATTTAATGATTTAATAAAAAAATTCAAATATATCACAGGATTTTTTGATGGTTCATTGAAGTAGTCTATTTTTGATGATGCCTGAATGCAAAATATTTAAATAGAATGTAAGTAATAATTGATGCAAATAATATAGAGAATAACTGACCTATATATACATTTTTGGTAACAAACTTAACTATAATTTCAAGTATAATTGCATTGCAGATGTAACTTACAACCCAAGTTGTACAACATTTTAAATACTCTTTTAACCAGTTACCTTTAGTGCAGAACACAAATAGCTTTTGATTAACAAAAGAAAAAACAGATGATATAATCCATTGAAGAGCAACACATATTTGATAATGCTCCTGACCTATAAAATAAAGAGCCACCGCAAAAATTATATATGAAAACGCTGCGTTAATCCCGCCGATAAATAAAAATCTTATTTGATCTGGTATTTTACACCATTTACTATACAATACTTCCGCTCTGCTCATTAATAAGCCTTTCCTACCAAAGAAAAATGTGTCTTTAATTCCAGAGCATCATCCAATTTTGATAATTTAATCTTTTCTCCGTAACGTTTTTCAAGAGCAAGTTCAATCAAATAATCTGCAAAATGCGGATTTTTAGGCAACAAAGAACCATGTAAATATGTTCCGAAAACATTTTTATAACGTCCGCCTGCTGTTTTATCTTCACCATTGTTTCCGTTTCCGACTATAACTTTCCCGATAGGCTTTGTATCTCCTTGAAGATAAGTCAGACCACTGTGGTTTTCAAATCCCACAAGAGAAGAAGGCTCTAAAAAATCTGTTTCAACAGTAACATTTCCGATAAATCTCTTTTTTCCGGCAGTTGTAAAAGCATCCATAAGGCTTATACCAATAAGCTTATCACCGTCAAAAGGCTGATAATAATGTCCGAACAATTGATAACCGCCGCAAATCCCTAAAAATACAGCACCATTATCACGTTCTAAGTGTAGAAAATCTTTATGCTTATACAGCTCACCGGCAACTTCTTCTTGCTGCTTATCCTGTCCGCCGCCTATGAAATATAAATCGTGTTCTTTAATTTCATCACCAATACCGATTTCATCAAGTTCGACTTCAATTCCTCTCCACTCACAGCGTTTTACAAGTGTGATAATATTGCCTAAATCTCCGTATAAATTCAGTAATTTAGGATAAAGGTGTGCTATTGAAATTTTTAAATTACTCTCTTCCATGCTGTTATAATTATATCACAATATTTAATCGTGGTATAATCAGTAATATGATAGATACACATTCGCACATAAATATGATAGAAAGCCTATCCCTTGATGAGATTATCAAAAACGCATTTGATAACGGGATTGATAAGATTATAGTTCCATCAGCATACCCGGCTGATATGGAAAATATTATGGACCTTGTAAATAAATACGATAACGTTTACGGAATGCTCGGAATTCATCCGTCTGAGGTAAAAAGCTGGGATGACAGCTTTATTGAAAAAATTAAAAATTATGCAAAAAATTCTAAAATTGCAGCTATCGGGGAAATCGGGCTGGATTATTACTGGGATAAAAGTTTTAATGATTTGCAAAAAGAAGTATTTATAAAACAGATTAAACTTGCAAACGAGCTTAATCTTCCTATTGATATACACGATAGAGAAGCTCATAAAGATACATATGACATAATACAAGAGCATAATAACGGTTCAAAAGTTATAATGCACTGCTTTTCAGGAAGTGTTGAATTTGCAAGGGAATGTGTAAAAGCAGGTTTCTACTTAGGCATAGGCGGTGTGGTAACTTTTAAAAATGCAGTAAAAATGAAAGAAGTCGCAAAAGATGTTCCGCTTGAAAAAATACTGCTCGAAACTGATGCACCTTATCTTACGCCCGTACCGTTCAGAGGCAAAGAAAATCAGCCTGCTTATGTTAAATATATTGCGGAGGAAATTGCTTCTTTAAGAGAAATAACAAAAGAAGAAGTCGCACTAGTTACAACAGAAAATGCAAAAACTGTTTTTAACATCAAATAATAATATTGACAAAGCAAACCAAATAGTAAATAATAATAATGTTAAACATGATATATAAGGAGGCTGGAAATGATTGGTTCAAGAAGCATTAAGGTTGCCCCCCCCCCGCAAAATTCGTAAATTGCAAGGGATTAAGAGGGTTTAACTTTTTATTATCAAGACTTTACAAAGCTGATAAAATTCGATATAATAGTGATACAACACATCACAATTATATTTTGAGGGAATTTATGGGTTTTTATCGAAAGAAATCAGCTTTTACATTAGCAGAAGTTTTAATTACTCTGGGTATTATAGGTGTAGTTGCAGCTTTAACTATGCCTGCGGTTATTGCAAATTATCAAAAACAAGAAACTGTAAGTAAATTAAAAAAATTCTATTCTGTTATGCAGCAAGCCATAACAAGAGCAGAACTTGAGTATGGCAATATCGAAGACTGGGATTTTGGAAAAAACGACGAAACTATCTTATTTTTTAATAAGTATCTAAGGCCTTATTTACAAGTAGCAAAAACTTACGATGTAGGTGAAGCTCCTGACAATATAGTATATAAATGTATTAACGGAGGAAATTGCAATTCATACGGTGATTTAGCACACAATCCGAGATTTGTTCTTTCAGACGGCACAATGATTTTATCAACAGATTTAGCGTATGATAAAACAGGTGTACATCCTATGATGAATATTATTATAGACACAAACGGATTTAAAGCACCCAATAGATATGGTCGTGACATATTTGCGTTTTCAATACAAAAAAATAAAAAATTCGTACCTGCAGGTGTCGGTTATACAAGTGCAGAAGAGGGCTCAGCCGAATTAAACAGAGATTGGATTATAAGCGGCAATAAACGAGGATGCAGCACCGGAAAAGACGGCTTTTGGTGCGCTGCATTAATAATGATTGACGGCTGGGAAATAAAAGACGACTATCCATGGTAAATTCTGTTTGTGTTATTTTTAATATATGACTAAAGAAAGATTAGATAAATATCTTACAGATTTAGGATATTTCGACACAAAAAGCAAAGCTGCAGCAGCAATTCTTGCAGCACACGTTAAAATCAACGACGAATACATTACTAAAGCAGGATTTCAGATTAATCCTGAGAAAGAATACGATATTGTCGTAAAATCTATGCCTTATGTATCACGCGGCGGCTTTAAGCTGAAAAAAGCTCTTGATGCATTCAATTTTACGGTACAAGACAGAATTTGCTTTGATGCAGGCGCTTCTACGGGTGGATTTACAGACTGCCTGCTTCAAAACGGAGCGAAATTTGTTTATGCTGTTGATGTCGGTTACGGTCAGCTTGATTGGAAAATCAGATCTTGCGAAAAAGTAAAGACTGTTGAACGCACAAATTTAAAAATTTGTAATCTTTCAGATATATATACTGAAAATGAACCTGTTGCTGATTTGCTTGTTAGCGACCTTTCATTTATATCACTTACAAAAGTTTTAGAAAATCTCAAAACGCTTCTTAATCCTGAATATCATGAAATGGTTTGTCTTATAAAGCCTCAATTTGAAGCAGGCAAGGAAAAGGTTGAAAAAGGCGGAGTAGTTAGAAGCAGACAGACACACGAAGAAGTAATAGATACTGTTTTAAATTTTGCCCAAAATATAGGATATGCCGTAAAAGGATTGACATATTCATCAATAAAAGGTCCGTCAGGCAATATAGAATATCTTGTGTGGCTTGAATACGGCAGAAGTAATAAATACGATACAATTAATATTGTATCTGTTGTTAATGAAGCTTTTGAAAAGCTTAATCAATAAATTTCTTAACTTTTTCACGAATATCATCAACTACTTTGGAAAACTTTTCAAAACACTCACTCATAACAGTTTGATATTCTTCTGAATATATTCTTTTCTTTGGAAACTCAAGAGAATTTATCAGCTCAACAAAATCTGTTTTATTAACGGAAGGGTTGAACATTTCTCTTGATTTAGCTGCTTTATTAATATATTCGCTGTAATCTTCCAATTTTCTTTTCAAGACTTTAATGTACTCATTAATACCTGAATCATTTATGAACTTTTCATCAGCATACTTGAATACTGACGGAATTTGATTGGTTTTATGATTGTAATTTGAAACAATTTTTGAAAAATCGTTCAGCAGATAAAATTCAGACTCTTTACCCCTCTTTTGAACAAGGATTTTTACTAAATTTCCGCTTTTACGCTGAAGATTTAAAATACCGATTTTTTCAATATCCTGATTTTCAAGATTATTAAATATTAGCATTTTAAGTCCGTGTGCAACTTCAACATCCTTGTATTGTGATTTTATTTTAGATGCAACTGAAGCCGATAATTTTGAAAGGGTATCAGTTGATTTTTCAGCCAATTCGGATGCTGCTTTTAAGTCAGCAGATACATTATCGGAAAGGTGTCCTGCTGCAACTTGTATAGGCTTATTAACAGTTTTTGGATTTATTTTTTTTACGACAGGCTCTTTTTTTACCTGCATCCACTCTGATGCAAATTTATGAAAATCCTGAAGTTTTTCATCATATAAGGCAAAGTATTTGTTTATAATCGGCTGAACAGATGCAACCTTTTCCTGCGGAAGAAATTTGAGAGTTTCAGGAGTATTCATGGGAAACTTCTCATTTAAATTTGAAACAATTCTATTGTCTGATATTAAATAATATTTTTCTGTTCCGTTTTTCGGATTTTCAATAATTAAACGTAAAAGCCTTCCGTGTTTTTTGTTCATAACATCATGTAAAGTTATTGTTTCAGCATCTTTGCCTAAATTTTTAAATGTAAAACCTCCATTTTTGCTTCCTTTTAATTGAATATCAGGGTATGCATTTTTAATGCGCAGTCCTTTAGCTTCTGAATAGCCGGCGAACACATGTTTAACCTGATTTAATCGTTCTACAACAGAAGAAACAAGGTTAGATGTTGAACTGTCAAACCTTCCGGCTAATGCCTCATAGTTAATCTTAGGGCGACCCGTTTTAATTACCTGTGATTGTTCTGCAGTTTTTTGCGGTTTAGTATTTTTAGCAGGAGCGGATTTTTGAACCTGCTGTGAAGGCTTATTAATTTTATGATGGCTTTTTGAATTTAACGGTCTTGTGTCAGAATATATATTATTGTTATTTATTTTAATATATGTTGTTTGTGCCGGATATTCTATACGCATAGGAGTAAGTCCGCTCACTGCTTTTCTCAATTTTAAGAGAGGAAAATCAGTCAAATTAATAAGATTTTCTAATTCCCTTTCTATGTTCTCTGAATTCAATTCCTCTTTAGAAAGAGAATCAGAACTCTTTATAACTTTACCGCCGTCAGCTACAAAAATAGTTTTTTGTACTTCATTTGTAGAAGCATCTTTTAACTGAAACTGCAAAAAATCATTATTAAATAGCGATTTTTTAGGCATTGAAATATTAATTATTTTATTAGAATTTTCACCTGCATTTAATATATTTATGCCGTTTGATATATCTGAAATATCAATATTGCTAAGCTTTCCTTGAATTCCTTTTACAACATCATCACTTTGAGAAAACAATCTTGAGAAAATATCTTTATAAGCCCCAATAATATCTTGCACTGAGGACTTGAGCGAATAACTTAATGAACCTGAAGCCTTTATACCTCCCCCTTTAAAAGCAATATTTTGATTATTTTGTCTATTAAAGTTATTATAAGTTACAGGTAATATCATATTTAATTCCTTATTTATGCATCTTTTTACAGGTTAAAAGTATATTTAACCAATAAAAAGCGTAAATAAAAAATTTTGCTATACTTTAGGTACAGTAACAACAGGAGCTGTTGCATTTATATCAATATATTTGAAAAAGTTCAACACAATACCCGGTGCAAAAAAGTAATTATTATTTGTAGGAGTAATTTTTAACATAGAATGTGTTGAATCAACTTTTGCTATACTTGCCAAATATTGCTTATTTACAGCTGTAAAAAGGATGTAACCTGTTTTAGACTGAATTTCTTCTATCTTAAATCTGTTTGCGTTTGCACTTGCCATAGCAAGATAAAACAATTTATCCGCAGGCATATTATATGTTTTTGTACAGATATTAAAATCAACATTTTGAGGAGTAACTAAAGTGCTTATAGTCATTACATCATCAGCATAAGCCGGTAATAATAAACTTCCTGCACCAAAAACAGATATTAACGAAATTATAAACAGTTTTTTTAAATCTATTCTTTCCATGACTCTCCTACATTAACATCTACAACCAGTGGAACAGATAAAGGCTGATTTAGTTCCATTGCTTCTTTAATTAAGTGCTTAACTGTTTCAAGTTCTGATTTTGAAACCTCGACAACCAGTTCATCATGCACTTGCATAATCATTTTAGAACTTAAATTATTTTCTTTCAACTTTTTAGAAAAATCAATCATTGCAATTTTCATCAAATCAGCAGCAGTTCCCTGCATTGGCTGGTTTATGGCAGCACGTTTTGCAAACTCTCTAATCATACCGTTAGAACTTGCAAGTTCTGATGCCAAATAACGCTTACGTCCGAAAATTGTTTCAACATATCCTTTTTCTTCTACCTCACGGATAGTACCTTCCATATAAGCCTTTACTCTCGGATATGTAGCAAAGTATTTATCAATAAATAACTCAGCTTCGGCATTTGAAATTCCTAAAGCTTTAGCAAGACCGTATTTGCTTTGCCCGTATATAATTCCAAAGTTTACAGCTTTAGCTTTGTAGCGCATATCTTTTGTAACATTGTTTACTTCCACTTCAAAAACCTTAGAAGCAGTAAGTGTGTGCACATCAATGCCGATGTTAAAAGCCTCGGATAAGTTTTTGTCCTGAGTAATATGAGCAAGAAGTCTTAATTCTATTTGAGAATAGTCAGCAGACAGTATAAGCCCGTTTTCTCTGTCTTGTGCTACAAACGCGTTACGTATCTTATTTCCTTCCTCTGTTCGGATAGGAATATTTTGTAAATTCGGGTTTGAAGATGACAATCTGCCTGTTGCCGTAACAGTTTGATTATAAGAGGTATGAATTCTGTCATCATGCTTATCAACTAATGCAGGCAGGGCCTCTGTGTATGTAGATTTTAATTTGGAATATTTTCTGTAATCCAAAATTAAACGTGCTATTTCATATTCTTCCGCAAGTTCTTCCAACACAGCTGCATTCGTTGAATAATTAGCTTTACCGCGTTTTTTCTTAGCTTTTAATCCTAATTTTTCAAATAAAATTTCACCAACCTGTCTTGGAGAATTTAAATTAAAAACAGTTTCTGCAATGTCATAAACCTTTGTCTCAATTTTCTTTAAAGAATGATTCATACTTAGAGTTAATCTGTCTAAATAATTAACATCAATTGCAACACCATTATATTCCATATCAGAAAGCACCAAAGATAAAGGGATTTCTATGTCATAAGTGAGCTTAAGCTCTTTTTCATCAAGCTCTTTTATCCAAAATTTTGTAAGCTCAAGTATGGTAGAAATCTCATCTGCCGCACATCCGAATGAACTTTCTATGGGAGTGTCTTTAAAGTGAATTTTCTTTCTCTTGTCTTTTTCAAACGGTGCATACGGACATATTGCATGGTTTAAATGCTCCATTGATTGTATATCAAGCTCATGATTTCTCTGCGGATCTTTAACATAACTTGCCAGAAGAATATCAAAAATAATACCGTTTAAGCAGATATTATTGCATCTTAAAATATTATAATCAATTTTTGCATTATAAGTTGTTTTCTTAATCTTATCATTTTCAAAAACATTTCTTAAAGCCTCGAAAACATCATTTTTTCTTAACTGATTTTCTAAACTCGTATGTCCCAAAGGTATGTAGAATGTTTTTGTAACAGAGTTATTGGAAGATACATAAATAGAAGAATCATCTGATGATAAATCATCATTATATGAAAAAGCAATCCCAATAACTGAAGCATCAACTGCATTAATTACATCTGCATAAATTTTAAAAGCAATTAAAGATTTTGATTCCAATTCGTTTATCATTTCACTTAAATCAGAACTGTCAGTAATTAATTTTTTTTCATACTCAAACGAATCTTGGTTCAATTGCTCATTAACAACTTCCGAGAAAAATCCCAGCTGCATACTTCCGTTATTATCAACTCCTTCAGCCATCAACGGGGCAGTGTGCTCAACTTTATCAAATGAATACATTATTTCATTAATATTTTTGATAAAGCTGTAAAACTGCATTTTTTTAAGATATTCGGTAACAACAGAAATATCAGGAAGTTCAACTTTAGTTTTATCAAAATCAAAATCAATATCCAAATCTCTAATAATTGTGGCAAGATATTGGCTTAATTTAGCCTGCTCTTTTCCTGAACAAATCTTTTCTCTAACTGACTTTTCAGGTATATTTTCACAATCTGCCAAACAAGCATCTAAAGTACCGTATCTTTCCAAAAGCTTTTGAGCAGTTTTTTCTCCAATTCCTTTAACTCCCGGAATGCAGTCTGATGTGTCACCTCTCAACCCCTTATAATCTATAACCTGATTAGGATAAACTCCAAGTTTTTCATAAATTTTATCCCAATTATACTCAACAAGTTCACCCTTTGAAGGAAGAATGACTTTTACACAGCCTTCTTTATCAACAAGCTGAAATGCATCCTGATCGCCTGTAAGAATTAAAACTTTATGCCCCAATTCACAAGCTTCACGGGAAATAGTTCCGATAACATCGTCAGCCTCAAACCCCTCTTTAGTATAAACAGGTATGTTAAAAGCTTTTAAACCTTCATATATCAGCTCCATTTGGGTTCTCATAGTGTCAGGCATAGCTTCCCGATTACACTTATAATCCTCATACATTTCTGTTCTAAAAGTTTTATGGCTCACATCAAAAGCAACTGCAATCGCATCAGCTTTTAAATTATCGTTTTTAAGCAAATCAAAAACAGCCTTGAAAAATCCGTAAACCGCCCAAGTAGGAGTTCCCTCGGATGTTTTCATGTTAGTTCTCTCTAAAGCAAAGTATTGTCTAAATGCCAGCGCATGACCGTCAATCAAAATTAAAGTTTTACTATTACCCATAATATATATTTTTTCATAAATACAAGGATTTTACAAATATATTAAGCAAAAAATATATAAGCAAAAAAAGAAGCAAGACATCACTATCTTGCTTGCTTTTATTTTATAATATTTGTTAAGCTGTAATTTCTTTACTGGCTTCGTTTTTTGTAGGAAGCTTAATCAGTTCTGCATTCTTGCGGTTTCTAACCATATCAGCAGTAACCGTAAATTTATCCATGTCAGCTTTTGTCGGAACATCATACATTACATCAAGCATAATTTCCTCAACAATTGAACGTAATGCCCTTGCACCTGTCTTACGCTTAATAGCTTCCTGAGCAATTAAGTCAATAGCCTCAGGTTCAAATTCCAAATCAACGCCGTCCATTTCCAAAAGACATTTATACTGTTTAACAACAGCATTTTTAGGCTCTGTTAAAATCATTTTAAGTGTCTTTTCATTCAATTCATCAAGAACTGCATAGATAGGAACACGACCGATAAATTCAGGGATTAAACCGAATTTAAGCAAATCTTCAGGCTGCAATTTTTTAAGCATTCTAACCGCAGCAGCATCTTTTTCCGCTTGAGTTAATGCAGGTTTTGCCCCAAAGCCGACAGAAGTTCCGTCATCAGCTCTGCGTTCAATAATTTTTTCCAAACCTACAAACGCACCGCCAACAATGAATAATATATTGCTTGTATCAATTTCAATAAATTCCTGATGAGGATGTTTTCTTCCGCCTTGAGGTGGAACATGAGCAACAGTACCTTCTATCATTTTCAATAAAGCCTGTTGAACGCCTTCACCAGATACATCACGTGTGATAGATGTATTTTCGGATTTTCTTGAAATCTTATCGATTTCATCAATGTAAATAATACCTCTTTCGGCTTTAGCAGAATCAAATTCAGCATTTTGATAAAGTCTTAAAAGAATATTTTCTACATCATCGCCTACATACCCTGCCTCTGTAAGAGTTGTAGCATCAGCAACCGCAAAAGGTACATCAAGCATTTTAGCAAGAGTTTGCGCTAATAAAGTTTTACCCGAACCGGTAGGTCCGACAAGAAGAATATTTGATTTTTGGATTTCAACATTATTCTTCAAATCAGCAGATTTGTTATGTTTTAAACGTTTATAGTGGTTATAAACAGCAACAGACAAAACTTTTTTAGCATCATCCTGACCAACAATGTACTCATCAAGATAAGACTTTATTTCATGGGGTTTTGGAATAGGTTTTTCTTCATTAGAAGCTTCACCATCAACACCTTCTTTGTCTTTGCTTTCAAAAAATTCTTCGTCTAATATCTGATTACACAAATCAACGCATTCATCGCAGATATATACTTCAGGACCAGCGATTAATTTCTTAACCTGATCTTGAGATTTTCCGCAAAATGAACATTTTAATCTGCTGTCATCATGTTTAACCATGTTTTTACATCCTTTATAATTACTATTTTAAAGCATCACGTGATACAACTTTATCAATCATACCGTATTCAAGAGCTTCAGCCGGAGTCATGATATAGTCACGGTCAGTATCTTTTTCAATCTTTTTAATTGATTGACCTGTGTTAGAAGCCAAAATTTCGTTCAATGATTTTTTAATTCTAATAATTTCAGCTGCCTGAATTTCAATATCAGTAGCCTGACCTTGAGCACCGCCTAAAGGTTGGTGGATTAATACACGAGAGTGAGGCAATGCCAATCTCTTACCTTTAGCACCTGAAGATAACAAGAACGCGCCCATAGAAGCCGCTTGACCTAAACAAATAGTTGAAACATCAGCTCTAATATGCTGCATTGTATCATATATTGCAAAACCTGCGGTTACAGAACCACCAGGGCTGTTAATGTAAAGCATGATATCTTTTTCTGGGTTTTCACTGTCTAATAACAACAATTGAGCAACAACAAGGTTAGCTACCATATCATCAATAGGAGTTCCTAAGAAGATAATTCTTTCTCTTAATAATCTTGAAAAAATATCAAAAGAACGTTCGCCTCTGCTTGATTGTTCTACTACTACCGGTACAAAACTCATTTTTTTACCCTTTCTGACTGTTCTCGTCAAATATTATCGTTTTTTTGAGGAAAGTTTTAATCCTTTCCGACAATTTTAATTACATTATATGACTTTTACTAATATTAATCAAAAATGTGCCGTTGTAAATACGGCACATATATTAATTATTTTAATTACTTAACTTCAACTTTGTTGTTTTCCATTAAGAAATCTCTAACTTTATCATTCATAGCTTGTTGAGAAATGCTTGCCAAAACTTCAGGATTTTGACCTAATTGTTTGATTAAATCCTGCGGCTTCATACCATAAGCAGCGCTTAATTCTCCGAATTTCTTTTCAAGATCTTTTTGATCAAGCTTAATATTTTCAGTTTTAGCGATTTTATCAATTACTAAAGAATTTTTAATTCTGATTAAAGCATCATCTTTAAGATTTTTTACTAATTCATCTTCACCTTGAGCTTTAACCAAAGTATCCCAGCTTATACCTTGAGCAGCAAGTCTTTGTTTGTATTCTTCTTTTAAAGAAGCAACTTCTCTGTCAACCATAGATTGAGGAATTTCAACCTTAGCAGCATCAATTACAGCTTTAAATACTTCATTTTCAGAATTTTGCCTGTTAGCTCTTTCTCTTTGTGTGTCTAAATATTTTTGAATATCAGCTTTTAAATCATCAACTGTTTTGAAAGGACCTACTTTTTGAGCGAATTCATCGTTCAATTCAGGCAATTTTTTCTCTTTAATTTCATTGATTTTAATTTTGAAAGTTGCCGGCTGACCTTTTAACTTTTCATCGTGATATTGTTCAGGGAATGTCACTTTAATTTCAAATTCATCATTTAGATTTTTGCCAACCAATTGTTCTGCAAAACCTGGAATGAAATTTGAATTAGCAAGATCCAGAGGATAATTTTTAGCTTCTCCCCCTTGAATTTTTTCACCGTTAGCATAACCGTCAAAATCAATTACTGCAATATCAGTTTCCTTAGTCGGTCTGTCAGTAACGATTTCTTGAGTACTGTGCTGGCTCAAAAGATTGTCGATAGATTTTTGCATAGCAGATTCATCAACAGGAGTATCTTTAACTGTCAAGTTTAAACCTTTGTAATCACCTAAAGTAACTTCAGGTCTTAATTCAGCTTTAGCAGTAACAGTTAAGTCTTCACCCATATTAAAGTTATAGTTTGTAATATAAGGCTGAGCAATAATATCAAGGTTATTATCAACAACTGCCTGATTTATAGCCTTTGGCATCAAGTTTTCAATAGCTTCCTGCTTAATTCTTTCTGTTCCCACATGTCTTTCAACAACGGCACGCGGAGCTTTGCCTTTTCTAAAGCCGTCAATATTTACATATTGAGATATTCTTTGAACAGCTTTGTTATACGCATCAACTGCATCTTTTGCAGGAATGGTAATATCTAATTTTACTACATTTTCTTGTTCTTTTTCTAAAGTTACTTTCATCATTTTATCCTTTATTAAGTAATACTTGTACTAAAATGATACCGCAAAAAAGAATTTGCGCAAGTCGTTAAGTTAAGCGAACTTTATGGTATAATAAAAGGCATGGTAAGACTAATCAACGGAAAAAATATTGACACGGTAGCAGGGATTGCATACAGAATATTAAGAACGCAGGAAATATTTACTCACATTGAAGAATTCAATAACCCTGACTTAACCCCTTGTATTTATGCAATGTGGCATGCTAACCAGTTTTTGGTTCACGGTATAAAACACAGAAATAAAGTTAATATCCTTATCAGCAACTCAATAGACGGAGAGATTGTAGCAAGAACTTGCGAAAAATGGGGATTTAAAGTAATACGAGGTTCATCAAATAAAAAAGGAGCCGTTGCCTCAACTTTTCAAATGATTGAACAGCTGAAGGAAGGTAATTATGTTGCAATAATGGTTGACGGTCCGAGCGGTCCTTTGCATAAGGTGAAAAACGGAGCAATTAAAATTGCGCAAATGTCAGGAGCGCCGATAGTTCCGTCTTACTGGTATTCACCTCAAAAAACTTTCGTAAGCCTGCCGTCTTGGGATAAAATGAAAACGCCTTTAGGCTTTTGTAATATATTAAATTTATACGGCGAACCTGTATATGTTAAGCCTGATGCAACTGACGAAGAATTAATTCAGATAAAAGAACAAATTAAATCTTCACTCGAAAAATTAGAAGAAGAAGCACCGGCAAAATACGAGGAGGCACTCAAAAATCAGCTATGGAAGAAAAAGAAATAAACATATCTGCCATTCAGATGTGTTCAAAGGTTGGGGATAAAAAATCTAATTTTAAAAAAGTGTCGGAATTGATATCAAGAGATGTTCATTCAGAAACTGATATTATTATTCTGCCTGAAGTTTGGACAGTAGGCTGGTCGCCAAAACATTTCAGAGAGAGTGCCGAATTTATCAATAACAGTGAAACCGTAGATTTTCTGTCTTCTTTAGCAAAAAAATACAACTGCTGGATTATCGGCGGAAGTTTTATAGAAAAAGAAGATGATGAAACTTTTTATAATACCTGCCCTGTAATTAACAGAAAAGGCGAGCTTGTATGTAAATACTCAAAAAATCATCTTTTTTCTTATTACGGCTGTGACGAAGGCAAATTTATAACTAATGGCAAAAATCCTGTTATGGTTAATATAGAAGGAATTAAAACAGGTCTTACGGTATGCTATGACATACGTTTTCCTGAAATTTACAGAGCTTACAGAAAAGCAGGAGCAGATTTACTGGTCAACTGTGCTGCCTGGGGATTAAAGAAACCTATCCCCTGGGAATGTATGACAAGATGCCGTGCTGTTGAAAATCAAACTTTTATGGTAGCATTAACTCAATCAGGATACATTGAAAATGATGAATGGAATATTGGACATTCAAGAATAATTGACTACAAAGGCGAGTCACTGGCTGAGATTAAAGACCAGAAAGAAGGTGCTATGACTGCTTGCCTTAATTTCAATGAAATGTATGAATTTAGGGATAAATGCACCTGTATGAATGATATTAAAGAAACCTATGAGGTAGAAATTATATGAAAAAAATTCTAACTGTCTTATTTGTGATTATTTCACTTTTTACAATTCAAACAAATACTTACGGAGCTTCTATTGATAAAACAATTTCGGCATCAGGAATAAATAAAGGCGCAGTATCTGTTTCAGTTAAAGATGTAAAAACAGGAAAAACAGTTTATAAACTAAATGAAAATCAACCTAACATGCCTGCCTCTACATTAAAAATGATAACTCTTGCAGCTTCTTTGGATACTCTCGGCTCTGATTATGAATTCAAAACTCAATTATACAAAAATACTAACAATGAACTGATATTAAAACTCGGAGCAGATCCGTTTTTGCGTTCATCAAATCTTAAAGAATTAATTTCTGCCGCAAAAGCAAAAAAAATTATATCGCCTAAAGCTGTATACATTGATGACTTTGTTTTAGACAGCACAGAATGGGGTGAAGGCTGGCAATGGGATGATGATTTAAACCCTTTAATGCCCAAGTTCAGTTCATACAATTTAGACGGAAATCTTTTAAAAATAATTATTGCTCCAACATCAAAAGGCGCACCTGCAAATATTTATACTGCTAAATTTTATCCGACAACTTTTATGAACCTTGTAACAACAGGTGATGAAAATGATATTAATATAAGCCGTAACAACAGCATATCACCTGATTTATTAACTGTTGAAGGCACTGTTAAAGGACAAATTACAAAACAAATTCCGATTAATCATCCGAAAAGATATTTTATATTAAGGCTTGAAGATGCTATACGCGATGAAAAACTTGATTACTACGGAAAATTTGCACAGAAGAAAACCCCTTCATCAAATGTTTATTTGGTATCTGAAGTAACTCACCCTATTGAACCCGCAATTGAACAAATTCTTAAAAACAGCAATAACTTTGTTGCAGAAACCGTCTTTAAGATTGCCGGCGGACAATATGTCAAAAATACCGGTTCTCTGGCAAATTCATTAAAGATGTTAAATGCATATTTTGAAAAAACAGGATTAAACGCAGAAGACATAAAAATTGTTGACGGAAGCGGTGTTTCTAAAAATAATATAATAACAGCAGATTTTATGAGTGAATTCTTAGTAAAACAAGCAGACTGCGAATACTTTGTAAACTCACTACCGACCTCAGGAGAAGGTACACTTAAATCAAGAATGCTCTATTTTAAAGACAATTTAAGAGCCAAGACAGGTACATTAGCGGACGTAAGTGCAATCGCAGGATACATTACATCAAGAAGCGGAAAAACATACGCTTTTGATATAATGATAAATGATGCTAAATCTAAAACTTCCGATAAAAAGTCTCTTGAAGAATATATTCTAAGAGATATTTATACAAGCTATTAAGCTTTTTCTCCAAAAATAATCTTTGCCAGCACACCTATCAAACCGCCGATAACACCAAGAACAATAGCGGTTTGTACTCTTGCTTTAGGAATAAATCCCTTAACAACTTTGTAAGCATTTTCCATCTTTGGTGCTCTTACAAGTTCTGCAAGCTTGGCTTCGCCTAAATTCTTTTTAGAAGCTTCAGTAACCGCTTTTCTGGCATCAACTATGGCCGCATAAGCTGTTTTATGAGCTTCCGTGCCTGCATTCAAGACTTTTTCAGGCAGAGTTTTCACAAATACATCAGGCTTTTGAGTTAACAGTTGTTCCAAATTGAATTTTCTCGGAGCAAGAGTATAACCTATACCTGCACCTATTATAGCCGAACCGGCTCCAACTTCGGCAGGAGTAACAGAAGAAGTTCTACTCATCATAACCTCCTATTCTCTTAATATAACACTAAACCACTACTTACATTTAAACTCATAATCATTCATTTTTGTGGCATTTTTTCAACAGAATTTACATCTTGTAACAATTCGTAAATTAAGGCGAAATATGGTATATTAAAGAAAAGTGACACTCATTTACAGAAAGGGCAAAAGAAAAATGGAACCTTTTGTAACTATAATAACACCAACTCATAATCTGTTAGAAAATAATCTTGCAGATGATTTCAACCTGCTTATATCACTTTTGGATATGCAGACTTATCCGAACATAGAGCATTTGATTATTGATAATATGTCAAATGACGGTACAGTAGAAATGCTTAAGGATTATAAAAATAAAGGTTATATTAATTTCTTTTCAGAAAGAGATACAGGAAAATTTAATGCATATAACAAAGGGGTTATGAGAGCTAAGGGTAAATATGTAACCTTTTTAAGCTGCGATGATTTCATTCACGATATAACTTCTATCTATGATATTGTAAATTTAATGGAAGCAAATGAAGCTGATTTTACTTTTGCTCCGGCATATTGCAGACACCCTGAAGGTTTTGTATTTTTATTTGCACCTTCTATGCACAACGCATTTCAGGTAATGCCATGTGCAAGACAGGCAATGTTTTTTAAAAAATCTATGATTGAAAAAGAAGGATATTTTGATGAAAAATTCAAAACAATGTCTGATTTTGATTTTATAATGCGGATTATCATGAAACGTTACACTCCGGTTTATTTTGACAATAATTATGTAACATATAAGTATGGTGTAAAAGCCTTAGAAAATCCTCAGCGTTCAGAAGAAGAAAGCAAAGCAATTTATTTTAAAAACTTTAGAACACTCTACCCGTTAAATGATGATGCGCTTAATAAAATGGCAAAATTTTCGGAATTTCCTCAACCTTTACTGGAAAAGTTATCTAAATATTTTCCTGACGAAGACAGAGAACTTTTCTTTGACAGATGTGAACAAATGCATAAACTAAGGGTAGATGCTCAAAAACAGCAGCAAGCATAATTTTGTAAAACTTCTTTAAATATTTGCAAAAAAATCTTTGCCGCGTATGATATAAATAGATATATAAGTATTAGACAAGTTAGGGAATTAAAATGATTCAACAGAGAGTAGCAGTTATCGGCTGCGGTGTATGGGGCAGAAATATTGTCCGAAATTTTTATAATTTAAACGTTCTTGATACTGTTTGTGATATTGATGAAGAAAACTTGAAAAAAGTAACCGAACAATATCCGGGTGTTAAAGTTACACGCGATTTTCATGACATTATCAACAACAAAGAAATTACCGGAGTATGTGTTGTAACACCTAGTCACACACACTACAAAATGGTAAAAGCTATGCTTGAAGCAGGTAAAAATGTATATGTTGAAAAACCTATTTCAACAGTTGCCGCAGAAGCCAGTGATTTAACCCAGCTTGCACATGACAAAGGACTTGTTTTAATGGTAGGTCATTTACTTCTTTATCATCCTGCCGTAAACCGTTTAAAAATGCTTATTGAAGAAGGTGCGCTCGGCAAAATCGTTTATGCACAAAGCGACCGTTTGAATGTTAATTACTTTAAAAACGATAGAAGCGTAATGTGGGATTTGGCACCTCATGATGTATCTATGATTAGCTATGTAACAGGAAAAGAACCGGTAAGAGTTATTTCAGCAACCGGCTGTTCATCAGAACAAAATGAAATTATGGATATTACTCATATCGGTATTGAATTTGAAGACGGTGTTATAGGACAAATTTCAGACAGCTGGATTACACCGAGAAAACACGTTCAATTACTTGTAAGAGGCACAAAAGCTACTGCTATCCTGGATGATACAGTTGCTGAAAATAAACTTGTAATTTTTGATAACTTTACAAGAGATAATACACAAAATATTAAACTGGATTACCTTGAAATTGAACCGCTTAAACTTGAATGCCAGCACTTTATCAGCTGCTGCGAATCAGGTAAAAAAGCTCGTTCTGACGGTGATAACGGCTTTATGGTAACCCAAATTCTTGAAGAAGCAGAAAAGATTATGCTTGGCGACAAAGTTAAAAAACTTGATGAAGTTGATTTTGCTTTATCAAGAACAAAAAAATAAAAATTAAGAGACATCTGGATTAAAAGGAAGAAATATGAATATTAAAAATAATCTTGCAAATATCATTTCAATAGGAAGGGTTTTTGTAGCTTATGCTGCTATTGCGCTTTTGTATGTTAAAACAACCTGGGCTTATATATTAGCATTTGTTTTAACAATCATAGCATTTGCACTTGACGGTTTAGACGGATATGTCGCAAGAAAATTAAACCAGTCTTCAGAATGGGGCTCTGTGCTTGATATTTTAGGCGATAGAATTGTTGAAATTTCTTATTGGACTGTATTTGCAGTCTTGGGCTGGATAAACATTATTTTCCCGCTTGTTTGTGTTGCAAGAGCATTTACAACAGACGGAATAAGAAGTGTAGCTCTTTCAAAAGGTTTTACAGCATTCGGTGAAAAATCTATGCAATCAACTTCTTGGGGCAAATTTATCTGTGCTTCAAAATTTATGAGAATAAGCTATGCCGTTGCTAAAGTTCTTGCCTTTATGCTTTTAATCGTTGTTAATACTCCTGGAATGGAATTATGGGACGGTACACCTGTATTACACACCGTGACAATGATTTTTGCTTGGGCTGCTATTATTTTCTGTGTTGTAAGAGCAATACCTGTTGTTGCAGAAAGCGGAAAGTTATTCAACAATGAGCAAGCTTAATATTGTATTATATGAACCCGAAATTCCACAAAATACCGGTAACATAGCAAGACTTTGTGCTTGCACAGGCTCAAGTCTTTATCTTGTCGGAAAACTCGGTTTTTCACTTACAAGCAAATACACAAAACGCGCAGGATTAGACTATTGGGATAGTGTAGACCTTCATAAAATTGATACAATGGATGAATTGTTTGAAGCAAATAAAGATGCTAATTTTTATTACCTTACAACAAAAACAAACAGATTATATACTGATGTAAAGTTTCAGGACGGTGATTTTATAGTCTTTGGTCCGGAAACAAGAGGACTTCCTGAAAAATATGTTACTGATAAAAATGCTTTAACAATCCCTATGAAAGAGGGACAAAGAAGTCTTAATTTATCAAACTCTGTTGCAATTGTTGCTTACGAGGTAATAAGACAAAATGGATTATAATAATTTGCCAAAACTTCCTAAACGTGAAGAAAATTCAAATAAAGGAACGTTCGGAAAAATTTTAAATGTTTCGGGTTCGGAGTATATGACAGGTGCTGCATATCTGTCATCAATTTCAGCATTAAAAATCGGTGCAGGATATGTGGAACTTGCAAGCCATAAAAATGCATTAAAAGCTGCTGCCGCATTGTCACCTGAAATAGTACTTGCACCTGTGGAAAAGATATCCGATATAATAAAAACATCAACAGTATTATTAATAGGGTGCGGGCTTTCAACAACCGAAGAAGCAGAAAAAATATTTAAAGATACCCTGTCACTTGTTAATAATATTCCTGTTGTAATTGATGCTGACGGCTTAAATATTCTTGCAAAAAAAAATATTAAACTGCCCGAAAAAGTAATTTTAACCCCACATCCCAAAGAAGCATCAAGGCTTTTAGCCTGCAGCCTTGACGAAGTTCTGAATGATATGGAAGCAGCTGCAAAAGCAATTACGCAAAAATATAACTGTGTAACAGTATTAAAATCACATAAAACAATTGTAACAGACGGTGTAAATATATATCACAATGTTACAGGCAACAGCGCTCTATCAAAGGCCGGAAGCGGCGATGTCTTGGCTGGAATGATAGCAGGGCTGCTTGCACAGGAAATGAACATTTATGATGCTTCTGTTTTAGGTGTTTATCTACACGGGCTTGCCGGAGACTTGGCAAAAAATGACCTGACTGCTTACGGAGTTTTAGCTTCCGACACAATCAGGTACATTTCAAATGCGATAAAAATTTATCTTTCTAAATCCTAGTAACCTGGAGTAAAAGTGTTAGCAGGAACATATCCTGAACCATTTTTATAAACATCCGCAAACGGATTATTATTTGTTGCTTTATTAGCAGCTGCCTTTTCTGCAGCATTTTTACCTTCGTTAATAGATTTTATTGTTTTGTTACCGAATAATCTGTCTATAGTATAATCTACTGATTTAGTTGCAATAGTTTGGAATGTATCTTGATTTAATGAAGCTCCAACATAATTGTGAGGATTATATGGTGCAGGCAACGCTTTTGGTTGTTTTGCTGCCATTTCGATTAAATCAATTCCTTTTTTCATAACAGGGTTTGCGGTAAATGTAATTTTTTGAATCATTTTTTAATTCTCCTATATTTTACTATTCTTATTAATACCTGTAAAAAAAATAATTGTTGTAAATAAGACAATTATTTTACAATTATTAACAAAATTATAATAGTACAAGAAGATATAATATCAATTAGACACTTTACCTAATACCACCCGACGGGATGCTCCCGTGCATGAAGGAAGATTATTCGGAATATTGTAAAAAGTGCAGTAGCCCAAAAGAGCAAACGCCATTACTTCTTTAAAATTATTAGAAATACCGTATGCTTCATGAGTTTTTAAATCAATATGTTTAGGAAGATAATGTCTTAAATATTTCATTAAAGTAGGATTGTAAGCTCCCCCGCCTCCAATGATAACTTCCTTAATATCTATATCAGGATAAATAAAACTTTCATAAGCTTTTGTAATAGATTTTGCAGTAAGTGCGGTTACAGTTGCAATAATGTCTTCAGGCTTTTTAGGTCCGAATCGCAAAGCATTCTCAATATATAAAGGAGAAAAGTATTCCCTGCCGGTAGTTTTTGGAGGAACTTTAAAATAATAATCATCCTGCATAAGGCATTCAAGCCAGCTTTCTGACACTTTTCCAGAATTAGCTATTTCACCGTCTTTATCATAAGGTATCGAGAAAAATTTATTAGTGCAGTAATCAATCATTATATTACCAAGCCCTGTATCAAAACCAAATGTCGGAAATTCTTGTGAAACCACAGTAACATTTGATATACCACCTATATTCTGCACAAGAACATTTTTCTTCAGCGGTTTAAACCACTTTTCATCAGCAAAACAAACTAAAGGCGCGCCCTCCCCGCCTGCTGCAATATCAGCTTCTCTGAAATTAGAAATTGTCATACATCCTGTCTGTGCTGCTATTACAGAGCTTTCTCCAATTTGCAGGGTGCTTTTTAAAGATACTTTATCAAGTTTTTCATCTTGGGGACTATGATAAATAGTTTGACCATGACTTGCAATAAAATCAGGTTTACCATGCTCGGAGATTAAAACTTTACAAGCATCCGCAAAACATTGTCCTAAAGCAAAGTTCATCTGGCAAACATCACGCACTGAAGCATTTCCTGCAAAAAGATTAAATATTTTTGCTCTTATATGCTCTGGATACTTATAGTTAATACCTGAAATAAGCTTAACAGATAAATCAGGTCTGACCTCGCACAAACCTGCATCAATGCTATCGCATGATGTTCCCGACATTAACCCAATAACCTTTTTTGTTTGTAATTCTTCCATACTTATATAATATAAAAAAGCTTGCAAAAGCGCAAGCTTCCCAATTTACGTTACAACTATCCCGTAAATCTCCTTCATAATTCTTTTGTAAATCCCCAAAACTAACAATTTAATAAATATAAATATCCCTAATCTTTTGCACTCTCTGTTACATACGTCCTTTTTTGATAACTTCCAAATATTCTCGGACTGTTTTGCCATCACCTCTTTTTCTGCTTTGTCCTAACTAACCTTACTCCTCTGGCAGCCGTTCCTCAATAAGGAACTCTTCCTTTGTTCATATTCCTAATGTAAATCTAAGTAAAAAGTTTGACAAGTAAAGAAAATTAAAATAAAATTTACAATTGACCATGCCCCTTGAAATTACAATAAAAAATTCAAGTTCTTAAATCTTAATGAAGTAATCTTAATGAAATTAAGTAAAATTCTTAAAAAATTTAATTGACAATCAGTTATTACCGTAAAAAACCCATGCCTGTACATGCTTTAGATTTTATAGTAAAATATAAGTGGGGAAGTGTATTTATGAAACAATTTTTAAAAGATCAAAAAATAACATATAATTTAATGTCATTTACAGGATATAAAGCATTAATACTATTTAACCTGTTAACAGAAGGGCCTAAATCATATAATGAAATATGTGATTACTTTATGAATCATCCGTATTTGAGAGAAAAAATTTCTATTGATACATTAAGAGTTTATATAAATTCACTCAAACGTGTGGGATGTGAAGTAAAAAGATTCAGAGGGGAAGATAAAGAATCAAGGTATGTTATTTTATCTCATCCTTTTGAGTTAAAAATAACACCTGAACAAATGCAGAGTATTATAAAAATTTATAAAAGCCTGGTAAAAAATATAGACATAAAAGAATTGCTGTCTTTAGAAAACTTTTTTGAAAAGATATACTCATATATTAAGAATGACGAATTTCTTTCAAATATTAGAAAAGTTTCTATGCTTAACGGTATTGATAAACAGCTTTTGACTAATTTAATCGGATGCTGTGATAAAAAAGACCAGATTGTAATTACATATAATTCTCCTAATTCAGGTAAGAAAAATATTGAACTTATTGCTGATAAGATAGAAATAAATAACGGCAAAATTTATCTTTATGGTATCGGCTTTGAATATATGCAGTACGGCAGTTTTTTAGTAAGCAGAATTAAACAAATTAATGAAATCAAAGTAGACAAAACAATTCCGGCAGGGATTAATGAATTGACTGTTACTTATGAGCTTGAATGTAATCCTGATAAATTTGAGCCTTCTGAAGATGAAAAACTTATCAAAAAAGGAGAAAACAAAGTAATAGTTGAAATAACATCTTCAAATGAATTCTTATTAAGACAGAAATTCTTAGAACTCGGTCCAGCAGGCAAAATACTTGCACCCGAAAACTTTAAAGAAGACTTTATAACCTGCTTAAAAGATATGAAAGCGGGGTATTATTGTGGTTAAAAAACTTACAGAAAAATACAATGATTCTTGCGTAAAAATATTTGAATTTATAAAAATGCTATATGACGGTGAAGTTGAGTTTAAAACAGTTCTTGACCACTTTTCTGACGGTCAGTATGACGGAACTTCTAATACTCATGTAACTTTGAATAAATATCTGAATACTTTAAAGATATTTGGTATTAAAGTAAAAAAGATTAACGGCAAATATCAGATGTTCAGCTCGCCTTATAAAATAAAATTTGATAACAATGATATGAAAAGCATTGCTATCTTAAAACAAGCCTGTGAGCTTCTGCCTGAAGGTAAAAACAAATCAGGATTTTACTCTTTTATACGTTCGCTTGAACTGCGTTTTGACGAACACGCGCAAAGTATTTCACAGGTAATGGATAATACCCGAACCTTACACTTGTCTTTTTATCATTCGGAATTTGCCGAGCAAGTAAAACAATGTGAGAAATACTGTCAGGAAAAACAAAAGCTTGAGATTATTTTTAACACTGACAAAGGTGAAGAAGTAAACTTAATTTGTTCTCCTGTTGAACAGGTTTATCAAAAAAGAAAAGTATGTTTAAAAGTATTAGGCAACAGCGGAAGCAGAATTTACGAAATACCTATTGAAAACATTAAATCTATTAAACAGTTACCTAACGTTTCTTCTTCCCAGTCTTTGCCAACTACAATAGTATTTAGAATTAAAAACCGATTAGCGAGAAATTATAAACTCAGAGATTGGGAAAGACTTGATAAAATTGAAGGTGACGGAAGCCACGTTATTGTTAATAAAAACGAAGATTTAAATAATTTATTAAAACGTATAATGAGATACGGAACAGAATGTGAGATTATATCTCCTAAATTTATGCGTGAAGAAATGATAGAGTTAATTAACAGAACTCTTGCAAAATATCAATAACATTATTTAACATTAAAAGTTTTTTAATTTTGAATGTGTTACCATTTTATTATGGATAACAATACACAATACGTACCGCTCCACCTCCACAGTGAATACTCACTGTTAGACGGAGCTATAAAAGTAAAGGCATTATGCCAGTATGCAAAAGATAACAACATGCCTGCCGTTGCAATTACCGATCACGGTGTCATGTATTCTGCAATTGAATTTTACAGAACAGCTAAAGAAATAGGAGTAAAAGCAATTGTAGGCTGTGAATTTTATGTTCATGACGGAGATATTCACGAGAAAAATGCACAGCATAACCCTCTTTACCACCTTGTGCTTCTTGCAAAAGACAAAGACGGCTACATGAACCTTGTTAAACTTGTATCTATTGCACACTGTGAAGGCATGTATTATAAGCCGCGTATTAACTTTGAACTTCTTCAAAAATATCATGAAGGTTTAATTTGTTCTTCTGCTTGCTTAGGAGGAGAAGTTTTGCAAAACCTTTTGAAAAACAACTATGAAGGTGCTAAGGCTGCTGCAAAACGTTATAAAGATTTGTTTGGCGATGACTATTATATAGAGCTTCAAGATCACGGGCTTGAAGAACAAAAAAGAACTAACCCTGACTTAATAAGAATTGCAAACGAGTTAGACATAAAAATGATTATCACAAACGACTCGCACTACTTAAAAAAAGAAGATGCGGACTGGCATGATACATTGTTGTGTCTTCAAACAAACGCTTTAAAAGCTGATGAAAACCGTTTCCATTTTCCTAACAATGAATTTTACGTAAAAACTCCTATGGAATTACGTGATTCGTTTAAATGGATGGACAGCGATTTATTTGACGAATGCATTAAAAATACTGTTGACATTGCAGATAAATGCCACTTGATAATGGAAATGGGCAAAAGTCCTCTGCCTCATTATGAAGTTCCTGCAGGACATACAGTTGAAAGCTACCTGGATTATGTTGTACATGAAGGGTTAAAAGAAAGATACGGTGAAATACCTCCTGAAATAGAAGAACGCGTAAAATATGAGCTCGGCATTATCGAACAAATGGGATTTTCAGCGTACTTCTTAATCACTTGGGATTTTGTCCATTTTGCGAAAACACATGGGATACCGGTAGGTCCGGGCAGAGGTTCTGCTGCTGGTTCGGTTGTAGCTTATGCGCTTAAAATTACTGAACTCGACCCTATTAGACATCATCTGTTGTTTGAAAGATTCTTAAACCCTGAAAGATACAGTATGCCCGATGTCGATATTGACTTTTGTATCGAACGACGCGGAGAAGTTATTGACTATGTAGCGCAAAAATATGGAGCAGATAAAGTATGCCAAATCATTACATTCGGTACTTATGCAGCTAAAGCAGCGATGAAAGGGGTTGCCAGAGTATTTGATATACCGTATGCACGAAGCAACCAGCTTGCATCATTAATTCCGAATGAACCTAAAGCACATATTGATGATGCTTTGCAGGAGGGTATGGAGCTTAAAAAGCTTTATGACGAAGATCCTGAAGTAAAACGTCTTGTTGATATGGCAAAAGCAATTGAAGGGATTAAAAACAATACCGGCACACACGCTGCAGGTGTAATCATTGCACATAAACCTTTAAATGAAATTGTACCTGTTCAGCCTTCAAAGGACGGAATTATCGTTACCGAATACCCTATGGCAGATTTGGAAAAACTGGGTCTTTTGAAAATGGACTTTTTAGGGCTCCGTAACCTTACAATGATACACAAAACAATGAAGCTTATAAAACTTCGTCAAGGAATTGAATTCGATATTGACAGAATTCCTTTGGATGATAAGCCTACTTATGACATGTTGATTAAGGGTGACACTGACGGGGTTTTCCAGCTTGAATCTTCTGGAATGAAGAAACTTGTCAAAGATTTAAAACCTGACGTTTTTGAAGATTTAGGCGCTTTGGTAGCTCTATTCAGACCCGGTCCTTTACAGGCAGGGATGGTTGAAGACTTCGTAGAACGTAAACACGGACGTAAAGAAATTACATATCCGCACCCCAGTCTTGTACCTGTATTAAAAGATACCTACGGCACAATTGTATATCAAGAACAAATTATGCAGGTGTTCCAGGTATTAGCTGACTACTCTTTAGGTCAAGCGGACATGGTTCGCCGTATGATGGGTAAGAAAAAGCTTGATGAAATGGCTCAACAAAAGGGTAAATTCGTTGAAGGTGCAGCCCGTCACGGAATGAGTGCAAAAGATGCAACAGCTCTTTTTGAACAGATTGAAAAATTTGCAGAATACTGCTTCAACAGGTCGCACTCAGCTGCCTATGCCTTTGTTGCATATCAGACAGCTTATTTAAAATGCCATTACCCTATCGAATATCTGGCATCACTTTTAACAAGTGTTTCAGGCGATCAGGAAAAAACACAGCTTTATATTGAAGAAGCTCAAAAAAACGGTATTAAAGTAATGCCTCCTGATATCAACAAATCTTATGCTGAATTTACACCTGACGGAAATGATATAAGGTTCGGGCTTGCATCTATCAAGCAGGTTGGTGAAGGAGTTGTGGAAGCAATTATTCAGGAACGCGAAGAAAACGGAGAATTCAAATCAATTTATGATTATTGTAAACGTTTGGATTCAAAATGCTGCAACAAAAAAACGCTTGAAGGCTTAATCAAAGCAGGTGCTTTTGCAAATATTGAAAAAAGCCGCAAACAGCTTATGGACAATATAGAATATATTACCGCAACAGCATCAAAAGAAGCTAAAGCAAAAGAATCAGGACAAGCAAGCTTATTTGATCTTCTTGGTGATACTGCGGAAATAGAAGATGCAAAATTCCAGCTTGCAGGCAGTGATGAAGAATACGATGCACGACAACTCCAAATTTTTGAAAAAGAATTTTTGGGATTTTACGTATCAAGTCACCCGCTTTCAACAATCAGAGATAAATTGCCGTTTTTAATGACACACAAAATTACAGAAATCCATGAAGTTGAAAATGACAAAGTGGTGACAATATGCGGACTTGTTACTGCAACAAAACAAATTCCGACCAAAAAAGATCCTGCTAAGTTCATCAGGTTTGTAACTATCGAAGACTTAACAGGAAAAATTGATGTAATTGCTTTTAACGGTAAAATTGCTGAATACGGTGAATTTCTTCAAAATGAACAGCGTGTAATTATTTCAGGTAAAGTAAGCAGAAGAAGTGATGACGAACCTCCCGTGCTGCTTGTTGAAACCGTAAAAACCGTTGATAATTCTAACATTTTTACAATTAAACTTCTTGATGACTTTAAATTTGAAGAACTCGTATTGCTTAAAAATCTTTTATGCGAACATTCAGGTTCTGATCCTGTTACATTTAGACTTAAAGATTTAGACGGAGATGTAAAAGTTTTAACCGCATCTATTTTCTGGGTTGAGAGTTCAAATGAGCTTGTTAACAGGCTAAAAAAACAGTTCCCTGACAGAATTGAAGTAGACATTCGTTCTATGGACAGCAAAGAGCCTGAATTAGCAGAAGTATAATTTATGTAAAAATATCTCTTTGTACTAACAAAAAAATTTTTTTTCATTTTTTTAAATTTTCAAAAAGGGAATATTTAAAATGAGAATATTAAATACAGCAAAAGTCGCAGCAGTTTCATTGGTAATGTCAGCATGTACTTCAGCTCCAAAAGAGCAAAAAGTTCTAAGGGAAATAGTACCAGCAGCTCATGTATCTAAAGTAATAACCGCGTTGGCTGAAGAAAGCAGAGAAGCACTTGACAAAACTTATAAAATGTTTGGTCGTGACACTATTTGCATAGGCAATTCAACAAAATGTGATAAAGAAAAACTTGCGCACAAAATATCTAATTTAGCTCAAAATGCTTCACTTATAAAGAAATTTGGATATAAATATACCGAATCATGCAAATGCTATGATGAATTAAAGCAATATATATTTACCAAGACCAAAGCTGTAATCAGTTCTGACAAAATATTTGCCGATAACAAAGAAAACTTATATATTCCTTTAGAGTATTTCGGAAAAAACTAAAAAAAATACTTGCAAAAAAAAATTGCTCATGTATAATAAAGAGGTAACCCAAATAAGCGGGGGTAATTCAGTGGTAGAATGCCTCCTTGCCAAGGAGGATGTCGCGAGTTCGAGCCTCGTCTCCCGCTCCATAAAAACCAGTCAAAAAAGGCTGGTTTTTATTGTTATATAAGGTAAATGGATTATGGATAAGAAAAAACTGCTTTTTGGGATATTGGGAGTAATTTGGCTAATCGCTATCATTCTTAGAGTCAAAACTTTTTTAGTCGGAAGACCTTTATGGCATGATGAATGTTCGGTTGCATTAAGTCTTTTAGACAGAAACATGTTTGACTTCTTAAGACCTTTAGAACATTTTCAATGCGCACCGCCTATATTTATGTCATTATCTAAACTCTTAACGTATATATTTGGTTTACATGAATATACACTTAGATTAATTCCGCTTGCTGCTTCAATTTTATCTTTGCCTGCATTTTATTTTCTTTCAAAAGAATTTCTTAAAAGCAAATGGTTGATTTTAGCAGTCAACTTTTTATTTGCAATTAATTATCAGCTTATTTATTATTCACAAGAATTTAAACAGTATTCCTCGGATGTACTTATATCAATTTTGACACTTTATTTTTTATTAAAAACCGATTTAGAAAAATTAAATACAAAACAAACAGTAACATTTGGAATTATAATTTCATTGCTGCCGCTTATGGCATTTCCAACAGCATTTATAATTTTTCCTTATATATTAATGCAAATTTTCAAATATAAAAAAGCAATTATAAAGAAAATGTCACTGTTTTTAATTCCATCCTTTATAATATTTACAATTTATTATGTTACCGTAGTTGCAGCTTCACATGCCTCTCAGATAGATATAGGAAGTTATTTTTGGGAACTCGGCTTTCTTAAATTAAATCCTATCAGTTGGCTGAAAGTTTTTAAAATAAACTTTGATTATTTCTTTATGCCGAATAGTATGCTTTTATTTATTTTGATATTGTTTATTACAGGAACTATACAAACAATCAAACAAAAAACGAATTTATCAAAATTATTTTTATATACACTTTTACTTACGATTTTAGCATCATTCTTTAAGTTTTATCCGTTAATCCAAAGAACAAGTTTATACTTAATTCCAATCCTGCTTTTGGTAATTTCGCTCCCTGTTGATAAAATCAATAAAACAAGAAAAATATATTCTGCAATTATGATTATATTGTTTGCAGCATATTTTTCCGGATATTCAGTTAAATATTTTGCCGATTTTTTTAATCACGATGTATTTATTCATGAAGACCCAAAAACCTTAATGCAAATTATTAAAGAAAATTATAAGTCTGATGAAATAGTTGCCTACAATATTGCATCTGATTCTGAATACATTTTTTATTCAAGATATTATAACTTTAAACCAATTACAGATGTAAAAATTAACACCTTAGAGAATAAAAAAGAAACGTGTTTAAATATTCTGAACCAGCTTCCAAAAGGCAGAACATACTGGTTCTATTATCCTTTTGAATATGCTAAAAACCCTGTTATAGGATTTTTAAAAGAATGGAGCAGGGATAAAAATGTACTTCTTGAAAAAGAAATACATAACTCTTACCTTTTGAAGCTTAAATTATAATTACCATTTTTTAAATATGAAAAATACAGCAAGGATTATAAAGAAAAATCCTACAAGATAATTCCATCTGAATTCTTCTTTCAAATAAAGTACGGAAAAAACGCTGAAAACAATTAAAGTAATAACTTCTTGAATAGTTTTTAATTGAGCAGCATTATATACTTCATGTCCGATTCTATTTGCAGGAACTTGAAAGCAGTATTCAAAAAACGCAATTCCCCAGCTGATAAGAATAACAAGCCACAAAGCAGTGCTTTTATGCTTTAAATGTCCATACCATGCAAATGTCATAAATACATTTGAAATTGTCAACAATATTATAGGAGCAAAATGTCTAAACATAAGCTGTCAGCCTTTCTTAATAAAAATATACTCATAAAAATATTATATAACAAATAAAAAATCCTCTTGACATTTAAAAATTTTCTTAATAAAATAGTTCATGTGACTTGCCGACTTGGCTCAATGGTAGAGCAACGGTTTTGTAAACCGTAGGTTGTAGGTTCGATTCCTATAGTCGGCATTTTTTTAACTTAAAAAAGTTAAAAGCCCTTGTGGCATTAGGCCTTTGTGGCGCAGGGGTAGCGCACTCCCTTGGTAAGGGAGAGGCCACGGGTTCAAATCCCGTCAAAGGCAAATTTGAAAACAAAATATATGGGTAGGTGCCCGAGTAACACGGTAGTCATTTCGGAAAAAAATTGATTAAGTATCAATTTTTGACGATGGGACAAAGTTTTGTTAATACCGCCACTCGGAGCAATACACGAAAAAATAAGATAAAAATTTGAAAAATTAATATAAACCTAAGGGTAGGTGCCCGAGTGGCTAAAGGGAGCAGACTGTAAATCTGCCGTCGCGAGACTACGGTGGTTCGAATCCACCCTTGCCCACCATTTTAATTAAGAGCCGAAAGGCTCTTTTTTGTTGCCTTTTATATATTTTTTAACATAACTTTAACAATTATTGCCGTTCAATGATAATTAATATAAAATCTAAAAGGTTATGAAAATTATAATTGATGTAAAACAAATATTTATAATCTTGGTTATTTTAATTGTTTCATTCTTTGTGGGCAGAGAAGCGTATTTTCATATGACTCCTCAAGTACCGGAAGAAACAGAAGTTTCCAGCAAAGAAATGGTCCAAACTCTCGATGCTTTAATGGGCAACTATTACAAAACACAAGATATATTAACTATTCCGACCATTTTGAAATATATTTCAAACCTTAATGTGATTGAATACAGCAAGCATAAACCCGCAGTTATAGGATTTTTAACAGGCGTAATTCATCAGGAAGGCAATAAAGATTTTGTTTCTGATTGGAAAAAGCTGAAGATTTCTTCAAAAACCAAAAGAGCCATAGATATTGCAGTTATTGTAGAGCCTCAAATAGAAGGATTACTTCATACTCAAAAATATTTGAAAGATATTAAATCAATTGACTTTTACTGGGGCTATTTTGCCGCAACGTATGATGAACGCTGCGTTAAGCTTATTATTAATACTAAGAACAATAAAGATTTACCTGATGAAGTAACAGCTGAAGCTGAAAAAACATTACAGGAATACAAATCTAAATATGACCTTAATTATTAACATAACTTTAGATAAACTTGCCGATTGTATATTTTAAATGTAGCATATTATAGAAGTATTATAGGAGAGTGGATATGAAAAATTTATTAAAAGTTCTGTTTTCTCTACTTGTAGGTCTGATTGTCGTTTCACCGGCTTTAGCTTATCCGGATGTATCATCAAATCACTGGGCTGCAAAACAAATTGAGATTTTAACAGAAAAAGGGGTTATCGTAGGTTATCCTGACGGAACATTTAAACCTGATGATAATGTTACACGTGCAGAATTTGCATCAATGGCTATTAAAGCTTTAGGACAGGAGCACACTACTGTTGCACAGCCTGTTAATTTTACTGACATTAACCCGTCATTTTGGGCTTATGACGCAATACAAAAAGCTTTATACTTTGATTTAGTTTCTTGCCCTCCGCAAGGAGAACCTTTCAGACCTGATGACACAGTTACACGTGCAGAATCTATTTCTGTTGCAGTTAATGCGTTAACTACCGAACAAATTAGCACATTTAAAGCAAAAGAAGTTTTGTCTAAAAGATTTGCTGATGTAAATGAAGTTCCCGAATGGTTTATTATCCCTGCAGGTAAAGCTGAAATCTTAAGTATGCTTGTAACTATTCCTTCTGAGAAAAAAGACAGAATTGAAGCTGACAGACCTGCTACAAGAGCAGAAGTTTCAGCTATTCTATATGACATGATGGAACAGGCAAAACTTAATCCTAACGCAAAATTAGCAGAAGCTATGAGAAAGAAAACAGGTGAAGGCTATGTTATTGAAAATGCCATTGTTCAAGGCAGTTTGGGTACAATTCCTGCAGGAGCGATAGTTCCTGTTAAATTAACAAACTATATAAGCTCACAATCATCACAAGCAGGAGAAATCTATACAGCGCAAGCTCCTGAAAACTACATTACAAAAGATAAGTTTATTCTTGTATACAAAGGAGCAAACTTAAAAGGTCAACTATTGGATGTAAGAAACGGTAAATGGTTTGTTAGAAATGGTGTGCTTGTTCTTGACAACTCATTAATTACTACAAATAACGATCAAACCGTAAGCTTCTCAGGGGTAGGCGAAATCAAAAAACACAGAAACTGGTTTATGAAATTCGTAAGAGCTACATTAAAAGGTGAAAAACTGGAAGTAGCACCTGAAGGAACAGTTTATATCAAACTTTTAAAACCAATAAAAGTTGATTTAACTAACGGCTGGATTTATGAATAAATCTTAAATTTAAGATTAAAAAATCCTCAACAATGTTGAGGATTTTTTATTATAACAAAGCGCCCTGAAGAAACTCAGGGCGCTGTTCTTCTGATTTCAATATGATGTTATATTGAGTATGGGGTCAGAAGAATTTTAAAGGTCGTATAGGTATTAAACGACTATTGGAATTCATAGAATTACAAGTTAGGTTATAAGTGCTTCCTATACAGTATGGAGTTTCTGAATTTACATAGCCTGATTGGCAGGCACCTTCTTTAAAGGAAACGTTTTTTGATAGCCAGCGTAAGACGCGGTGCCCTCCTCCGCTAAAGCTTTCTTTCTTTACACTTACCTGCAAATGTTCTTCACTCCACTCTTTACCGGTTTCACAAGACGGAGGCCAAGGAGTAATATTTACCCAATCGCAGACTTCGGGACTGTCATCAAATTTTTTGCCTGAACAATACTTTAGCTGCGTTTCGGTTTCGCCGGGGTAAACATTGCAGACTGAAGGAGTAGAAGGACATTTACTGTAATCACATTCTAAAAGGGATTTTACATATGTGCCGTCACAACATTGATATGCTTGTGCACAATATTCAACACGTCTTTTGCCTCCTAAGCCGTTATCGCTTTCAAAAGAATCTACATAAGTTCCCTCTGGACAATCTTCTTCATACAAACAGTATTTATCATTTACTAATGTTTTGCTGTCCCCTGTTGATATTCCTGCGGCTGTTATGCAAGAATAACGATCTAGCGGAAAAATAGGTCCGCAGATCCCTGTTTTCTGGAAATTTTCCGGGACACTTTACCCAAGAAATTCAGGATAACCTATATCGACAGGGAAGTTACAAGGCATTACATCTGATAAATCAGCGCTTGTCCAGCCATCATAAATATTGCTTCCGAGTAAAAATCCGCCGGTAGTTACAATACCGCCATTTGGAGTTCCACCGATAGTGTATGTTATATGAAAATAATCATACGCTGCATAAGGGCACCCGTACATTTTTGCAGTACCATCTCCATAAGCTGAATTTACTCCTAAATTTCCCAAAAGAAAATGATTGTATAATTAGCGAATAATGATGTTTTATTATTTGCTTTATAAATTTCGTCTTCAGGGTTGAAATCGGCAAGCATATTAGCAGTAACAGAACGCGATGTTGAATACGTTGAATAGTATGTATAAGATAATATATTATCCAAACGTGATTTGGTTACCTTTATGCTTACGCCGACTATAACAGCAATAATTAGCATTACGACAACTTTTTACTTAATCTTCTCATAAATTGCTCCTTAATTTTCAATGACCGTATTAATTATATTAACTTTTTAAGAAAAATTCAAGACTGATTACACATCATCGGTTATAAAGCCTGTCTGTATGATATTTTTACCAAATCGGCTTTCTAGCTTGTCAAAACATTTTGTAAGCCTTTCTTTCTTTATATCATCTTCAGGATTATCAAAAATTGACAACTGCGCTTCGGAGTTTTGCTCGAAAGTATCTAAAATTACTCCTGTACTGCGGTAAAGAATTTTCGGATTATACAATTCATCAAGAAGTTCAAAAATTATATCTGAAATTTCAAGTTCAAAATTTGTGGCCTTATTTAAAACACGTTTTTCACAATATACTTTGAAATCCTTTGTACGCAAATATATACTTATACCAAAACACTTTGCATCAAGCTTTCTCAACTTCACACAAGCACGATGAATGTGATAATTTAAAGAATTTTTTAAATATTCCTTATCCGAAGTAAATTTAGCCAGAGCACTTGTCTTTTGTATTGATTTAGGAAGCTTAACACTGTCATCAACAGGAGAAATCATCTCTCCCAAAAGCTCGTGCTTCATTTCAAGACCGCGTATTCCGATTTGCTTATTAAGCCATAAATCATTCTGCTGAACAAGTTCATAAGCTGTAAGAATTCCGTTTTTTCTAAACAGAGCAGATAAATTTCTGCCTATACCCCAAATTTCATCAATACTTGTTTTCAAAAGTTCAGGCTGAATCTTCCTTGAACCTATTAAAAAAACTCCGTCTTCAAGTTTTTTTGCTTTATCTGATGCAAGTTTTGCCAGAGTTTTTGAAGAACTTATACCGATAGATACAGGAATATCCACTTTATCCTTGATTTCCTGTCTGATAAATTGCGCAATTTCATAATAATTTTTCTTATAAAGCCTTTCCAAACCCGTCAAATCGACAAAAGCCTCATCAACAGAATACACTTCCACTTTAGGACTAATTTCTTTTAGAACATCCATAACTTTTTCTGAAATTTCGCAGTACAAATCGTGATTTGCGTTTATATAGACAGCTTTTTTCATAGCTCCTTCAATTTGAAAGTATGGCATTCCCATTCTCACTCCGAGCTTCTTTGCTTCTTTGGAACGTGAAATCACACACTGACCGCGTCCTGACATAACACATACAGGTTTTCCTTTCAGTTCAGGATTAACCGCCTGTTCACAGGACACGAAAAACGAATCGCAATCGACAAGTGCTATAACATGTTTCTTTGCCATATCAACATTATCAGTTATGTTTAAAATTTCTTCCAACATCAAAGAATAATTTCCCGTTCGTTTTTATAAGTAACATATCCTAAATTGGCAGCAGGAGGCTTTTTTAAATACTTTCTTTTTGTATAAATAATACCTACTTTTGATGAATTTTTACCTTTTGAGTACTCTTTTGCAAGTTCTGCACATTTTAATATCAATTCATCAGAAGGATTTTCACATCTTAAAAGCACATGTGAACCTGCGCAATCTTTAGTATGCAGCCAGATATCATCATCTCTTGAAAGCTTAGATAAAATATAATCGTTCTGTCTGTTATTCCTGCCTACAAAAACTTTACAGCCTTCAATGTTTAATTCGAGCGGTTCTATTGCAGATTTTTTAACTAATTTTCTTTCCTTTTCAGGTTCAACCTCTGCTTTTATCTCAAGCAAATCATTTACAGAAGAAGCAATTTCTAAAGAATACAAAATTTGCTCGTAGTAATTTATTGATTCTTTTAAAGAATTTGTTAATTCAGTTAATTTTTCAACAGATGTTTTTCCTTTGTTATAAAGTTTATAAAATTTATTGGCATTATCTTTTAAAGTTTTGGTTTCATCCATTTCAATAATAATATCTTTGTTATTTTCATAATCATAAACCTTTATTGACTTGGAATAATCTTTGAGGTTATAAAGATTTGCCATTATTAAATCACCGTACAGACGATATTTATCAGAATCAAACTCTTTTTCAAGTCTGTACTGCATCTTCTTTAAAGAATTTTCATTTTTTTTAAGTCTGCGCATAACAAGTTGCTTATAAGTGTCTTTCAGTCTGTTAAACTTTTCATTATTAATACATTCTGCATAATAATCATCAATTACGCAATTGATATCATTACTATTACAACCAGAAAGCGATTTATCGTTAGCATACCAGCCTGCAGGACGTCCCGGAGGATAAATATAAGGCAACCCGCCTGCCATTTCGCGTTCTTTACTTTTCTCGGCACCGACGTTATGAGCACAGCCTATAATCATATTTGTATCATAGCTGTATAGAACAACATTTGAATGTTTTCCCATTAATTCAATAGCAAGACACAGGTATATTTTTTCGGAAAGTTCATTGAAGGTTTCAATATAAAACTCAAGAATTCTTTCATACGGAGGCTGTTCCACTTTTGAAATCACAGCATTTTCTAAATATTTTCTCAAAAGCATACAAAACATCGGAGGTTTTTGCGGAATTTCAATAAGTCTTTTAGCCTCATTTTCTTTACTCATAAAACACACATGATAGCATTGAGGATTAATATTTATATAAAGCTTTCTTGTTTCACCCATACTTCTTATGGATAGAACAAAGTCACGCCTTGTAGGCTGCTGAATTTTTTGAATTCTTGCACCCGTTAAAAAATCTTTATTTTCATCAAGCCACTTTTTTAATGTTAATGAGTCAAAAGTAATCATACTTAGAGTTTATAATAAAAAATAAAGAATACAATATTAGTTCAGCTCAACTTTCATTGACGACTTAGAAAAAATATGATACAATCAACACATAAAAAAGGAGTCCAAAATATGGTTTTATGGGAAATTTTCGCAATTGTAGGGCTGGTTTGTCTGATACTTGAAATGGTTTTACCGTCTATGTTCTTTTTAAACCTCGCCTTTGCAGGATTTGCGACTGCAGTGCTGGCATTATTTATCCACAGCTGGGTGATTTTGACAGTTATTTATGTTATTTTATCCATCCTTTTTATTCTTTTGCTTCGTCCTATTTTGTTAAGGAACAGAGAAAGCAAATTGCAAGAAACAGGAATGGAAGGGAAATACATAGGCAAAATTGTTAAAGTAATCGAACCAGTTACTAAGTTTTCGGGTGCTATAACCATTTATGACGAAAGATGGGAAGCTCGCGTGGATTCAGATGAAGAAATTCCTGCAGGTTCAGAAGTAAGAATTGTTAAATATGACAGTTTAGTTTTAACAGTAGAAAAAATATAGGAGAGAATCATGGGTATTGTACTATTAATACTACTCGTTGCACTTTTAATTTATGTATTCAAAGGTATTATTATCGTGCAGCAGCAACAAGAAGTTATTATTGAAAGAATGGGACGTTATGAAAAAACACTTCATGCCGGTCCTAACTTTATATTTCCTGTACTTGAAGCACCGCGCAGTATTTTGGAAAAAGTTACTCAAAGAGGCTTTGACGGAAGAAATGCATATTACCTAAAAGCAGTCGACAGAATTGATTTGAGAGAACAAATGTATGATTTTCCGCGTCAAAATGTAATTACAAGAGATAACGTTTCAATTACAATCAACGCTTTGATTTACTTCCAAATTGTTGATGCAAAAAGTGCAGTTTATGAAATTAAAAACCTTCCTGAAGCAATTGAAAAATTAACTCAAACAACTTTGAGAAACCTTGTAGGTCAAATGGATTTGCAGGAAACTTTAACCTCAAGAGGTAAAATTAATGATGAATTAAGAACAACTCTTGACGAAGCTACAAATAAATGGGGCGTTAAAGTTAACCGTGTTGAAATTCAGGATATTTTCCCTCCTGCAGACATACAGGCATCAATGGATAAATTGATGAAAGCAGACAGAGAAAAGAAAGCTACTATCACTGAAGCTGAAGGTCTTAAAGAAGCAGCTATCAGAAAAGCTGAAGGTGAAAAAGAAGCTGCAATCCGTTCAGCAGAAGGTGCTAAACAGGCAGATATCTTAAAAGCCGAAGGTATTGCGCAGGCACGTATTATTGAAGCTGATGCGGAAAAAGAAGCTATCCAAAGAATTATAAACGCTTTGGCTGATAAAGGACAACCCGATAAATACTTAATTGCTATGAAGTATTTAGAAACAATGACTGCCATAACAAGCGGAGAAAATAACAAAGTTGTTTATATGCCTTATGAAGCTACCGGAATTTTATCTTCTGTTGACGGCATTAAGCAAATGTTTGACAAAAAATAAATCAGACTATATAAAAGCAGGGGGAGGCAAAGTTAATACTAAAAAGTCCATAATCCCTGCTTTTTTTATTGAGTAAACGAGGAAGTATTGAAAAATATATGCATATTAATACCTGCTTATAATCCTGATAACAGATTAGAGCAGCTGGTTGAACAATTAAAATATAATTTATCGGATACACCGATAATAATTGTTAACGATGGAAGTACCTGCGGAATATCTTTCAATGACTTGCTTAAAAAGTGCCCCCCCCCCGATTGCATTATCTCTCACAATAAAAATTTAGGAAAAGGTGAGGCTTTAAAAAACGGTTTTAAATATATCATGGATAACTATCCGCAATGTAACGGTATTGTTACAGCTGATTGCGACTTGCAGCACAGTGTTGAAGATATTATAAAACTATGCAATGCGTTAAGCAATTCTCCCGACTGTTTATATCTTGGATGCAGATGTTTCAAAGATAAGCATATCCCTTTAAGAAGCATTATAGGAAATACTTCTGTCTCATTTTTTATAAAACTTGTGCATAGAATAAATTTAAAAGACACTCAAACAGGTCTTCGCGGAATTCCTATACAATTTGCCCAAGAACTCCTCGATATAAATTTATCTGATTTTTCCTTTGAAACAGATATGATTATAAAAGCTAAAAAATCTGATATTAATATAAAAGAAATACCTATTAAAACAATCTATATCGACAAAAACAAAAGCAGTCATTTTAAACCTTTGAATGATACTTTAAAAATATGCAAAACAATTTTAAAAGGAGTAAAATGAAACTTAATCATCCTGAAATAATTTTTGTAATATTTGCATTATTATTTGGAACCTTAATTATGTTCATCACCCCGCCCTCATTTGTATGTGATGAACCATCACATTTTGCAAGAGCAAAAGAAGTATCAAAAGGAATACTATATAATAAACCTCTTGAAAAAATGTCAAAAACAGAATCAAAAAGTAACACCTACAATTTTCATGGAGCCAGCGGTTATTCTCCGGTGATGTATATATTTTCGGGTATGGGACTAAAAATATCACATAACAACTATTACGTAGGACGTTTTTTTAATCTTATTGTCTGGATAATTTTAATAGCAGTTGCAATACATATAACACCAGTATTCAAATGGCCGTTTTTTGTTGCTGCTCTTCTACCTACATCAATATTTGAAGGGATGTCTTACGCAGCAGATTCATTCAGTAATGCTTTTGCTTTTTTATTTTTTGCTTATATATTCAAATTAATATATGGAAATAGGGAATTTTCCTATAAAAAAGATTTACCGATTTTATATATATTCTGCATAACAGGTGCATTATGTAAAGGAATAATTTTTCCACTATTTCTTTTTCCTCTAATCCCCATAAAAAAGCATAAATTTTTAATATTTATATCTTTAATAATTACTTCTTTAACAATAACATTTTTATGGTCTTCAAATAATTATACTTTAATACGTGATGGAGTATCTATTGAATTAAATAAACACTATCTATTAAACAACCCTCAAAAATATATTGCTAAGTTTATGCATACAACAGTTTATTATTTTGCAGATTGGATTAGAGGGGCAATTGGGATTTTATACACAATTTGTTTAAACAAACTGATTATCTATCTAAGTGCCATTATGCTTTTATTAAGTATTATTTTGATACCTGTAAATAATAAAATTCCTACAGTTCATAGAAATACTGCCTCAATAACACTTATTATACAAGTTTTTATGACTTGTACATTAATGTATTTTATGTTTACACCATATGATAGCGAAATTATACAAGGTATACAGGGAAGATATTTTATTTCTGCCATACCTTTAATTTTTATAATATTCGGGCAAAATATAAGTATACTTAATGCAAAGTATACAGATATATTTAAGAGAATTTTAACAAATTACATATTTATAATACTATGCTATACTTGTTTTATAATTCAGAATACATATAAACTTTTATAAACAAAAGGAGATATTAACATGATGATTAATGACTTACCGAGAATGCAGGTTTTGATTACAACCAACGAGCAGCATATTGAAGGTGAACTTCTTCTGCCTGAAAATATGAGGTTCAGTAACTCTATACCTGATAATATGCTATTTTATATACTTAACGGCGGCTTCCAATTTATAACACTTAAAAACTGTGAAGTAAAAGACAGAAAAAATCTGGCATTCCGACCTGACAAATCACCTCAGCTTCACGTAAATATCGCATGCATTATGACAATGCAAATTATAGAAATATTACCTGATGACTATGAATATGATGATTACTACGAAGATGAAGAAGATGCTGACAATGATGAAAACTCTAAACCGCAGCAGCGCCAGCAGTCAAGACAAAGAGCTCGCAGCAGACGCTGATAAATAACAACTTTCTTCATATATATGTTCTTTTTTTTATGTTTTTGATAAAATAGGCTTAAGTCTATATCGAAACTAGAAAAGGAAGATAAAATGATAAAAACAAAGATGAAAGACCACAATTGCGGAGAGCTCAATCTAAACAATATTAATGAAGAAGTTACCCTATCAGGCTGGGTTTCAACCGTAAGAGATTTAGGCGGTATTTTATTTATAGAATTAAGAGACAGAAGCGGTTTTTTCCAATTGGTTGCAAACCCGCAGATTAACCCTGATGTACACAAAGTATTTGAAAAAGTCCGTTCGGAATACGTTATTACGGTAAAAGGAAAAGTTACCAGACGTCCTGAAGAAACATATAACGAAAAATATGCAACAGGACAAGTTGAAATGTATCCTGAATCAGTAGAAATTTTATCAGAATCAAAAGTTTTACCTTTTGTATTGGATGATGAAAATGTATCTGAAGATGTTCGTTTGAAATACAGATACCTTGATATTAGACGTGAAAGTATGCTTAAAAACTTAACTCTACGTCACAAAATATGTCATGCAACAAGAAACTATTTTAATAACGAAGGCTTTTTGGAAGTAGAAACACCTATCTTAAACAAAACAACTCCTGAAGGTGCTAGGGATTACTTGGTTCCATCAAGAGTACAAGAAGGTAAATTCTATGCATTGCCTCAATCACCGCAAATATTTAAACAATTATTGATGGTTGGCGGAATTGAAAGATATTATCAAATAGCAAAATGCTTCCGTGATGAAGACTTGCGTGCAGACAGACAGCCTGAATTTACTCAGATAGATATTGAAATGTCTTTTGTTGAGCAACAGGATGTTATTAAAATGGTTGAAGGCTTAATCGTTGAAACTTTTAAAGCAGCAGGAGTAGAAGTTAAACCTCCGTTCATTCAAATGCCCTGGCAGGAAGCAATGGACAGATACGGCTCTGATAAACCTGATACCCGTTTTGGCTTAGAATTATTTGATATCGGCGATATTATCATGCAGTCAGAATTCCAAATTGTGAAAAATACGCTTGAAAACGGCGGTATTGTTCGCGGTATAAGAATACCAGGCGGTGCTAAATATTCAAGAAAAGATATCGATGATATTACAAAACTTGCTGTGTCATTCGGTGCTAAAGCTTTAGCAAACATTATTTATAACGAAGACGGCACAGCTAAATCTCCTGTATTGAAATTTGTTACGGAAGAACAAGCTAAACAAATTCAGGAACGTGCAGGCGCACAAGCAGGCGATATTATTTTCTTCGTAGCAGACAAACCTAAATTAGTATATGACATCATGGGAAGATTAAGATTACACTTTGGTAAATCTTTAAATCTTATTGACGAGAACAAACATAACCTTTTATGGGTTGTAGACTTCCCTATGTTTGAGTGGTCTGAAGAAGAACAACGTTACAAAGCTATGCACCACCCGTTCACATCACCTTGTATTGAAGACTTAGACAAATTAAAAAGCGGTGATTTAGGAAATGTTAAATCAATTGCATATGATATTGTTTATAATGGAACAGAACTTGGCGGCGGATCTGTAAGAATCCACTCATCTGATGTGCAATCAGCAGTATTTGCGGCTCTTGGCTTAACTCAAGAAGAAGCATTGGAAAAATTCGGATTTATGGTTAACGCTTTGCAATACGGTACACCTCCTCACGCAGGTTTAGCTATTGGTCTTGACAGACTAGTCGCTTTATTATGCAGAACTGAAAGTATCCGTGATGTTATAGCATTCCCTAAAAATTCAGGTGCAAAAGACCTTATGAGCGATGCTCCGGGTGAAGCTTCATTACAGCAAATGCGAGAACTTCATTTAAAAAGCACAGCACATAAATAATAATTAAAAAGAGCCTATAAAAGGCTCTTTTTTTTAGTAATTCATCTGCCAACCGTCATTTATTATTTTACCAATACACCCTTTAGCATATCCGGAACTAAAACAATTTTTATTAAATAAATCATTTCTTATATCATCTAAAGAAGAATCCTCAGAACAAATTCCTTTGGACTTACATTCAGGTGTTGCTCCAAGAACGTCAATAGAACCGTCATCATAAAATTCGGCATGAAATAAATCACGTCCTGCAATATTCGGGCCTTTAGGACCGTTTATGTCAATTAGCATATGACCGTGATATGATGTAACGTCACCAACCGTAATTTGATATTGAGAAGGTCTATCCAATAAAATCCCTGCTCCGCTTGCAAGCAATACACTTGCTCCTGCACCCCACTCACCTCCGGTATTATATGGAGTTCCGTTTATACTTTTATAACTCGCCGCAAAACAAGGCTCTTTAACATAAGTTTCGCAATCATTTATAACT
>ULJM01011547.1_pt1 | contig 75600 bp, 82 predicted proteins | sample 1950871 | NCBI WGS metagenome assembly ULJM01 (sample SAMEA4835471, study PRJEB28245) | human gut metagenome | biome: gut microbiome; material: fecal sample | place: Denmark | collected 2008 | reverse complement strand
TGTTACACAGCTGCATAAAGTTTATAATGAACTTTCACAGGCAGTTGTTCGATATCAGAATGATAAAAATGCCGTAAACCTTGCAGAAGCAGGTATGAATGGTGTCACGGCAAGTCAGAATTTTATTAAAGATTATATGAAAGTAGTTGCCGAGTGTCCGGCAGTTGAGGCTCCTTGTTTTGCAAGCAGTTACAAAACGATGAGCGGTGCAAATGTTAATGAATCTTATTTTACTTTTACATATAAATCTTATGTACTAGCAAGCGGTGCTGCTATTCGTCCTGCTTACGATAAAAAAAATGATAAACTTGTAAATATATGTGTTGATATTAACGGTCAAAAAGGACCTAATATTGTGGGCAGAGATTTGTTCTTTATAGCAATATATAATAACGGTATGATTGATACTTACAGCGATGATGTTGTAAGTGCCCCTTTAACAGAGGACCAACGTTCAGCAGGCAACGTAATGTGGAAGCCTTTCGGGGATATACTTAATGCTAACTGGCAAATGGATTACTAGTAAAAACGCCCTATATATTTTATAGGGCGTTTTATTTGCTTAAATCTCAAAGTCGTGGTATATTTTTCTCGTTATGGAACTTAAAAATTTTGCAATTTGCTATAATCCAGAAATAGTTCATTCTGCTGAAGTTAAAAATTCTTTGAAGCAGATATTGGACTTGCGCGGCGTTAAGTCTGAGATAGTTGACATTGATGCGCTTAAAGAGGGATTTGATTTTGTCTTTGTCATCGGCGGTGACGGAACAATTTTGAAAACAGCAAGATTTTATGCAAAGTCCAAAACACCGATTTTTGGTATTAATTTGGGAAGACTTGGTTTTTTATCTCAATCATCTAAAGAAGATATTGAGCAATCAGTTGATAAAATTTTAAACGGAAAATTTATTATTGAAGACAGAATAATGCTTAAAAGCGGACAATTCACGGCTTTGAATGATTTTGTAGTAAAAGGCTGTGATACTGGCAGAACTTCTCGATTTTCTTTAAAGATTAACGATAAGTTTGTTTGTGACTATCTGGCTGACGGAATTATTGTTGCAACTCCTACCGGCTCAACTGCTTATGGTTTATCGGCAGGCGGTCCGGTATTATCGCCGGAATTAAACGCATTTGTAATTGTTCCGATATGTCCTCATACATTGACTGCACGCCCTATTGTGGTTCCTGACTGTGAAAAAATAACAATCTGTACTGATAAGCAAACCAAATATGTTTTATCGACTGACGGTCAGGAATTTTATGAATTCAGCTCTGAAATTGAAGTTTCAAAATCCGAATTTACTGCAAAACTTGCACTGTTAGAGGATTCAGAGTTTTATTCTATCTTGAGAAACAAATTGCACTGGGGACTGCCTCCTGCTTATATTAAATAACTTGGGCATGCCGATTTCCTTATTATAACTGTTTCTTGGCGATTTATATTAATTTTTGTTCATAATTATACGTAAATTATTGTACTTTTTTTCTATTTAAAATAGTATGTTATTATACTATTGAAGATTAATAGCATACAATATATAAAGAGGTAAAAATAGTGGAAAATTTCGTATCAGATATCTTTGCTAAGAAAGATGAAACAACAAGCAATGATCAAATTCAAAGGTCTCCAATAAATCCGACTAAAATTAAAGTTATCGGTGTAGGCGGCGGCGGCGGAAATGCTGTTAACCGTATGATTAAAGCCGGACTTTCAGGTGTAGAATTTTGGTTGATGAATACAGATTTACAAGTTTTGGAATACGGTCAAACAAAAAATAAAATTCAATTAGGAGCTAAATCAACATCAGGTCTTGGTGCAGGCGGTGATCCTTCAGTAGGTGAAAAGGCAGCAGAAGAAGCTCAACAAGAAATTACAGAAGCTTTAGACGGCGCAGATATGGTATTCATTACTGCCGGAATGGGCGGTGGTACAGGTACAGGCGCAGCTCCTGTTGTAGCTAAAATTGCTAAAGAATTAGGTATTTTAACAATTGCCGTAGTTACTAAGCCGTTCACTTGGGAAGGTAGAAAAAGACAAAACCAGGCTAGTCAAGGTTTAGAAAAACTTAGAGAAGCTGTTGATGCAGTTATTGTTGTTCCTAACGATAAATTATTACAAGTTGTTGACAGACAAGTATCATTGACTGAATCATTCATTATCGTTGATGAAGTTCTTTTAAGAGGTGTTCAAGGTATTTCTGATATCATCACAGTTCCCGGACTTATCAACGTTGACTTTGCTGATGTTAAGTGTGTTATGCAGTCATCAGGTTCAGCTCTTATGGGTATCGGTCGCGGTCAAGGTGAAGGCAGAGCTGTTAAAGCTGCTGAAATCGCTATCAACTCTCAATTGCTTGAATCTTCAATTAACGGCGCAACCGGCGTAATCGTTAATATTACAGGCGGTCCTGATATGACACTTCATGAAATATCAGATGCTGCTAATATTATTCACGATGCAGTTAATGATGATGCTACTGTTATTATTGGTACAGCAGTTAATGAAAATATTCAAGGTGAAATCCAAATCACAGTTATTGCAACAGGTTTTGAAATGAAAAACCAAAAACCTGAAGAAAAAACTGAAGTTAAACAGCTTAGTGCTTCTGACTTCTTTGCAGGTACTTTCAACAATACTCCTGCAGCAGCTCCGCAATCAACTGTTAGAAGAAGTTCAATGCCTGAAGTTTCTCCAAGCTTCACAAACATTGAAATTCCTGATTTCTTGAAAAAGTAATTTAAACGGAAGATGAAAAAGATTAAAAGAGAACTGATTATTCAGTTCTCTTTTTTTTTATGTAAATATTTGTTAATGATTTATGACTGTTGGAAGAGTATTAGTCAATTTTTTCGCTCTGAATTTTTTAATATAACTATATAGGGGATATTGGATTTTGTCATATGACAGAATCTTAAAAAACATAGGAGAAAATTGATATGACAACTGCAGCATTCGGATTTGATTCCGTTGGCTTTAGTATGCAAGGAAGCAGGGATGCATATTTGCGAGAATTGGAAAATACGACTTCATCTGCAACGAGCGGTGGGAAAACCGAAAAAAGGAAAACAAAAAACACCAAGAAGACAAAGAAACCTAAATTGTCCAAAAAGGAAGCAGCAAAGCTTCGTGAAGGCTTAAACGGATATCAGCCTGTACAACGCGGAAACGGTATGCCGTCAGAAGGAAGTTTACAGTCTTATAATCAAAGAATGAGTTCATACGCTGATATAAATAGTTTAGAAAGAAAAACTGCAGAACAAAAGGCACTGGCAGATAAAGCTTTAGCTAACGCTCGCAGAGCAGAACAAGGTGCAAGATTTCAAGGAGTAACAAGTGAACAAATTGATGAAAGGCTTGGTATAAATAATAAACGCCCGTTATCAGGTGCAGCAAGAGCTTCTTACGAGGCAAAATATGCAGCTGATTTGGAAAAAGCTTTTCTTGAACAGGAGGCTAAATCAAACCAATTTGCCGCTGCAGCAAGTCAGGTTGCAGATGCTGATGATGCTGCTGCTCGTGAAATGAGGCAGATTGCACAAAATGCCGAAAGGAACAGAGGATTAGCAAAAGCCGGTAAAGGTACCGGTAAAGTTATGAAGTTTTTAAAATCAGGTAAAGGCAAGGCTGCGATAATAGGTACGGTAGTTGCTCTTGTTGCAACCGGAATAGGAGTTGCCGCTTGTAACAACAATGCTGATGAAGATAAAAATATTAAAGAAAACAAAAATACTGCTTTAGCAAACGATAATACAGAAGAAATTGCGGACAGCAGAGAAAATGAACATGTATCAACTGTTGAAAAAGATGCACACTTAAAAGAAGAAAAACCTGTTGATACAGCCGCGCCTGTTGTAGAACCTCCAAAAACAGAAGCAAAAGAAAGCACCGAAAAAGAGTATACTGTAAAAAGAGGCGACAGTGTATGGAACATAGCTAAAAGTAATCTGATAGAAAAACATAAAGATAACAAAGATTATATGCCATCAGACAAGGAAATTATTCAGGAAGTAAATACAATAATGAAGGATAATGATTTAAAATTCGAACCTGACAATTATCATGTTATGATTAAACCGAATGATAAGCTGAGATTAATAGCTTAAGCAAATTTGAAAATAAAAAAAAGCTCTCTTATATAAGAGAGCTTTTTAGTATTTATAATAATACTAGTCTTGAGCGTGTCCTGCAGTACCAAGAACGTCAACCATTTTATGTTTAACCATTTCTTTAACAGCAGTTCTGCCCGGTCCCATGTATTCACGAGGATCGAATTTTTCAGGGTGTTCAACAAAGAATTCTCTGATTGTAGAAGTCATAGCTAATCTTAAATCTGTATCGATGTTGATTTTAGCTACACCGTGTTTTGAAGCATAGTTTAACATATCTTCAGGCACACCTTGAGCGTTAGGTAATTGACCGCCGTATTGGTTACATTTAGCAACGAATTCAGCAGGAACAGATGATGAACCGTGAAGTACTAACGGATAATCATAACCTACAGCTTCATTAACAGCTTTTTTAATTTCAGCTAATCTTTCGAAATCTAATTTAGCTTCGCCTGAGAATTTGTAAGCACCGTGTGAAGTACCGATAGCAACAGCTAAAGAATCACAACCTGTTTCTTTAACAAATCTTGCAGCTTCTTGAGGATCAGTATAAGTAGAATCAGCAGCATGAACTTTAACGTCATCTTCCACACCTGCTAATTTACCAAGTTCAGCTTCAACTGAAACTCCGCGCGGGTGAGCATATTCGACAACTTGTTTAGTCAATGCAATGTTTTCTTCTAACGGGAATCTAGAACCGTCAATCATAACTGATGAAAAACCGCCGTCAATACAAGCTTTACAAATTTCGAAATCAGCACCGTGATCTAAGTGTAAAGCGATAGGCACTGTAGTTGTAGCTAAAGCAGCTTCAACAAGTTTAATTAAGTATGTTTGGTTAGCGTATTTTCTAGCGCCTGCTGATACTTGAAGAATGATAGGTGATTGAGTTTCTTCAGCAGCTTCTGCAATACCTTGTAAAATTTCCATGTTGTTAACGTTGTAAGCACCAATAGCATATCCGCCAGCTAATGCTTTTTTGAACATTTCTCCTGTTCCAACTAATTTTCTTTCACTCATTTGAGTTCTCCTTCTTTGTGTAAGCATTTAATACAAATATAAGTTACAACAAACAAAGAAACCGTGCAAGTGTAAAGAATTGTTAATATCGTATATACTATTTTACAAAAGGCTTTATGAGTTGATATAATACGGGTTGTAGGGAATTAATGAATAAAAATAAGGGCAAAAAAATTTTACTTTTTGCCTTAGATTAAAAGTACAAAATTTGATAGAAAAATTTAAAAAATGTTGGGGTAAAAGACTATGACAATCAGACCTGTTGCATCAGTATCATTAGTAAATAGATACAATCAATTAAATTTTGAAGGCAATAAAAAGAAAAAGCAGCCTCAAAATAATCATAACGGAGTAAGTAATACAATTTCTCACAAACTGGCAGTTCCTTTGGCAGCTACGATAATTGCAATGAGCCCAATGTCAAGCAGTGCTTCAAACAGATACTTTGACAGAATTGAAGACAATGTTGAATTGCGAGAAATAAATGATTTAGATAAATATGAGCAATCCGGCAGAAAAATTATAAATACTAAAGGTTATCGTTTTGAGAAAACTTATCAAAAAGCTAATGGTGAAATTTATACAAAAAATGAAACTCGTCTTATAAACTTTGTAAGTACCGATAATGACGATTCTACCTTTGAAGAAATAAATGTTGCCTTTTTTGATGACACTGACAAAGCTAATCCGAAGCTTTTAAAAACATATGATTTAAAAGATTTTGCGGTTTATAATTACACAATAGTATCAAGTGATAATTCTGCAAGTAATAAATTTTCATTACAACAAATGTTTGTAAATGATACAGACCAAGAAGATAAGGGAAATTTTACAAGAGATGTTATATCAGAGAAAGAAATTTGTAAATTTGTCCGCTCAGAATTAGAATCTCCAAGAAATAACAGCGGAATTAAAATAACAACTTATGATAGAAAAATACGTCCTGCATCTTCTTATGATTTGCAGAATGTCGCACCTGCAAATACAATGAAAGATGCTCCTTCTTGTGATTATTCTAAGTATAAACGTTTAGGTTCACAAGATTACAAAGGTAAAAACGGCAACTATAATATTACATATTATTCAATTACAGGTGCTGATGAAATTGAATTAGTTTCATTGAAAAAAGACGGCGGTCCTGCTTTAACCGTAAGAGCAAATATTCCTGCTAAAGCCACATTTTTCGCAAAAGACTCGGCTCCTCAGATTATAGAGTACGGTATTGTTGAATTAAAAGACGGGGATGAAAAAAAACATTATATTTCTGATATGGATTTGACTAACGCTTTAACAATTATTTATAATGATCCAGCATCATGTTATAATGTATTTACCTGTAAACCCGGAAATAAAGAATACGATGTTACGCCAAAAGGCGCAATTGTACCACTTAATTAATTGAATGTAAATATTTGTAAACATTTCAAAACATGTTGAAATCCTTGCTTTTGGCATGTTTTTATATTGGTAAGAAGATAAAAATTGAGAGCGAAGTATGTCTGAGTTTAATATAAATTTAAATAAGAATATTGCAGCAGAAGCACCAAAGCCTGCATCTACTTCAGCAGTGGTGTCTTCTTCTTCATCTCAAGCTATTCCTATTGTATCAAAACCGTCAATAGATGAAATATTAAAAAAACTTGGTATAACTAAAGAACAATATAATGAATTAATTATTAAGCATCCCGGATTTGATACTCTTTCAAGAGAGGAACAGATAAAAATAATTGCAGCAAAATCTGATATACAAGCAGATGTTGCAGAAGAAGCAAAAGTTGAAACTAAACAAGCTGGAGTTGTTAATGCTAATGTAACAGAAAATGCTGTTAATCAAGAACATAATCACGATGAAATTCATTCAGCATCTTCTGATACAACTTTTGATAAAGCAGGATTTAATAAATCCAATTTAAATAAAAAAGGTGAAATATTAGCTTATGAATTAGCAAAAAATAAGTTTTTATATGGTGATTCCAAAAATCCTAAAACAGAGGAAGACTGGAATAAACTTACTGATGAAGAACGCAATGCAATAGTTAATCCTATTTTGGAAGCTGAAAAATCTCATAAAGGTGAATTTGCACAAATATTTGGCAGAAAAGGACAACATTCAGTAGCTGATAGTTTAATGAGTGAGATTCAAGCTGCAAACAGGCTTGGGATGTCAACTGATAAATTTAAAGAGTTATCTTCCGAACAAAAAGAAGAAGTGTTATATGACTACTTACAAGATGTAAAAACCGAAGACCAAATCTATAATAGGAAATCATCTTTAAGCAAATCTGATAAAGAGTTTTTGGATAGAACAAACTTATTGGCAGAATCTACAAATTATTACTTTAAAACCGTTAAAGGTGAAGAACGTAATGTATGTCCCGGTACAGTTTCAGGTATACTAAAATCTGAAAAGCTTAACATCGAGAAAGTACAACTTGCATATTTAAAAGATAAAGTAGAAAACGGCAAAGAATTAAGTGAGTATGAAAAGGCACAATACAACTATTTAAAGGATGTTGATGCAAAATCAGCTAAAGATGATAAATTGGTGGAAATTGCTAATAATGAAGAAATTAAACCTAACGAACCGCCTTCATTGTATGCACAAATTAAAAAATCTGAATACGCTGATGAATATAATTCTGCAATTCCTACAAATAAAGCTGATGTCTTAAATAATATTTTGTTAAAGAAACATGGACGAAATACAAAAGAATACCATGATGCTGTAATGGCTTGTGCATTAGATGCCAGACGTGCAGGTGATTTAGCATTAGCACAAGATTTGGCAACTAAAGCTGTAAAATATTCAGGAAAGTACGCTATTGACATAAGCGAACCTCCGGTAGCAACAGAGTTGTTATTAATTAACAGAGCTATCCCTGAGTTAGATAGTGAATCTGCTGCTGCTTATGCAAGCAATGCTGAAAATAAAATAGAAAATAAAAAATTGCGTACTGCTGTGGCACAATCTATACAAATTAACAGTATAGAAGAACAAAGACCTGCAATTGCTAAAGTTCATATTAAATCCAGAGATGAAGAAACTCAACTCGGTGTTGTTAATAACTTAAGAAACTCATCTAAAAAATCAGAAACTCAAAACGATGTTGATAAAGTTATTAGAGAAAACGGTACAGTAGCAGTGAGAAAACAAGCTGTTAAAACAACTGGTATGCTGAATAAAGATGTTCAATTACCTTCCTTAAGCCGTCAATTGGAAGATAAAATTCCTGAATTAGTAGAAACAGCAGCAGAAGTTCCTTCGACATTACACAAAGATAATCAGACACCTGCATTCAAACATGTTAGAGCTGTGGCTCAAGATTTACCTCCTGAAATTACAAAAAGAGTTGAAAAAACTTTGGCTGACCAGATTGCAAAATCTCATAAAGATAACCAGTTAGATATGCATAATGATATTATGAAATCTAAATATGATGATGTATTAGAACACGCTGCTAACAATATTAATAAATATGATGAAAGCGTTCAGGCTGATGCAATCAAATCTACTTATGCAACAGGCAATGAAAAAGCTATTGAAGCTTGTAACTTACAAATTGATAAATGTAAAGGCGACCTCTCATCAGTACAAAATGAGATTAATGCTAATGTCGCACAAATGGAAGCAAAATATACCCAAAAAGCAGCTGAAACTGTTGCTGATTCATTGACTAACATTGCTCAAGCTCAAAATGCTAACCAAATGACATCTCAAGCTCAAAGTGAATACAAACAGCAATTAATCACCAGCTTTATGAAGGCTGATTCTGCTGAACGTTATAAAATGATTAGCAAATTGCCTTCAAATATCAAATCTGATGTATATTTGATGATGTGCAAATATTGTCCTAAATTATTAAGCTCTGATATGATAGGTGATATTGTACAAATGGGTTACGGCAGAACAATATTGCGCACTGACGGTGTATCAGCTGCGATTAAATTTGAACTTGTACACAAAATGCTTTCAAGTGATTCTAGTAATAAAAAAATAGCATCAACTTATGTATTTGAAAATGAAGCGATATTTGCGGAAGCAACTAGAGATAAAGCTTTGGCAGTAGTTCAAAATACTAAAATTGACACTTCTGATAACAAATATGCAAGCAAACCAGAAAATTTAGGTAACAACAATAATAATGAAGTAAAGAAATTAAAACAAGGATTTTTAAACACACTCGGGTAAAAACAGAAAGGTACAGAATTTTTAGGTATGGAAATTAAAGGCTTCTTAAAAAGAAGCCTTTTTGCTTGATTTTTTCTTATTTTTATATTTTAATATTCATACAGCAAGTTTTACTTGCGAGTTTTTTTAGAAAGAAGACAATTTTAAATTGCCGAAAAATAATAAAATAGCAAAAGATATTAAATTAGCTAAGTATGCAGGTTTTTGTTACGGTGTTAAAAGAGCCGTTGAAACTGCTAAAAAATTAAAAGCTGAAAATCCCGATAAAAATGTATTTGTTCTTGGTGAACTTATCCACAATACTCATGTCATTCATGATTTGGAAAAACTTGGAATTCAAACTTTGACTGAAATCCCTGAAAAAGGTGAAGGTATTTGTGTTATAAGAAGTCATGGCGAAAGCCCTGAAATTATTGAAAAGATTAAAAAAGCAGGGTTTGAACCGGTAGATTTAACTTGCCCCGATGTTAAAAAAGTTCAGCAAAAAGCCGTTGAACTTGCAAAAGACGGGTATTTTGTCGTAATTGTAGGCAAATCCGAACATCCTGAAGTTGTTGCAATTAAAGCTAATGCAAAACTTTGGAGTGATAAAGTTGTTGTTGCGGCATCTGTTGAACAGTTAAAAGAATTTGAAGAGGAAATTAAAGCTCATAAAAGAGCAGGTGTAGTTGTTCAAACAACTCAAAGAATTACGACCCTTAATTCAATTGTTGAATATCTGACTTCAATTGTGAAAGAATTGCACATTGCAAATACAATTTGTGCAAGTACATCAATGCGTCAGAAAGAAGCTAAAGAATTGGCTCAAAATAGTGACCTTGTAATTGTTGCGGGTTCAAAAAAAAGTGCAAATACTACCCATTTGGCAGAGATACTTAAAGATATTACTCAGACTATTCATATAGAAAATGAAGAAGAATTGGAAAATTATAAAAACTTAATTGAAAAATCTCAAAATATTTCTGTTACGGCAGGAGCCTCAACTCCGCAAGATATCATAGACAGCGTAATTGACAAATTAAAAACATTTTAAATACAAAAATATAAAACGAAAGGAAATCAAAACAAAATGACAGCAACATTAGAAAAAACAAACTTAGACGAATTTGAAAGATTATTAGAAGAATCTTTCTCAAAATCTTATACAGTAGCTGATATTGTAGAAGGTTCAGTAATTAAAAAAGAAAACGAAGGTTTCTTGGTAAGCGTTAAAGGTGCTAAAACAGAAGCTTTCTTGCCTAATAAAGAAGTTCCGTCAGCAGAAGGTTCAGAATCTTTAGAAATCGGCGATGTAAAAGAATTTTATGTATTAAGAGAAGAAAACGATGAAGACGGTATGCTTCTTTCTCTTAAAAGACTTGCATTTGCTCAAGCTTGGGCTCAACTTAACGATGCAAAAGTTCAAGGTGATACTATCCTTGCAAAAGTTGTTTCAATCGTTAAAGGCGGTGTTCTTGTTGACGTTGCAGACTTAAAAGGTTTCATTCCTTCATCTCAATTGAGAACTGGTACTCCTTTTGACGGTTTAATTGATACAAAAGTTGAAGTTAAAGTTCTTGAAGCTGATCCGAAGAAAAATAAACTTATCTTATCTCAAAGACAAGCTGTTGCTGAACAACGCGATCAGGTTGTTGATAACATCTTATCAGAACTTGAAGAAGGCGCAATTGTTAAAGGTGAAGTTGTAAGAATAGCCGATTTCGGCGCATTTGTTGACATCAACGGAATTGACGGCTTATTACCTATTTCAGAAATTTCATGGTCAAGAATTAAACACCCTTCAGATGTTATTGCTTTAGGTGAAACAATTGAAGTTAAAGTTATTAAAATTGATAATGAATTAAAAAGAATTTCATTGTCATTAAAAAGAATGGGCGAAGATCCATGGCAGCAAATTGAAGGACAATTTGAAGAAGGACAAATCATCACAGGAACAGTTAATAAAGTAACAGGTTTTGGTGCTTTTATTAACATTTTCCCTGGTGTTGAAGCTTTACTTCCTGTATCTGAAATGTCTGAAGAAAATGTTAATCCTTTTAACAAATTCAAAGTCGGCGACAGTGTTGAAGTTTTAATCAAAAAATTCACACCTCAAGAACACAGAATTGCATTGAGCGTTAAAGACATTAATAAAGATGCAGAATAGTTAATTGATTGAGATTAATATAAAAATTGCCTGACTTTTAAAGTCAGGCAATTTTGTTATATACATTAATTTATTTTCTTTTTTGTTAGTTACTTTAAAAAATTTTTAATTCTGTGCGGGATTGATTTTATCATTTCGCTTACAGGATTTTTAATTTTTTTTGTTATAAGAATAACGTTATTATCATTTGAAGTGATTTCCAGAGCGCCATGTGCTGCAAAATATTCAAATTTTTCTGCATTAGAAGGTAATTCTTTAAGCGCTCTTTCACCTGTTTGTCCAAATTGATTTAACAGATTTACAACTTGCTCTCTGTTTAATCTTTTTTGGATATCAAAACCGATATTTTTATCTGCAATCTTAAATAATCTTTCAATATTATCACTTTTTTGAAATCTAGTAATCGGGTTGTTACCGGCTTTATATGCACCTATTCTTAAACTCATAATTTTATAATCCTGTCTATCTTGTATTTGTACAAGAATTATAAAAGTCGCACATATTTTTTTTTGCTACTCACCGAAATAGTTTTTAAGACCTACTGAAAGTTTTTTATTTTTACAAAGTTTTTTTAGTTTTGCGATTGCGCGGTTTTCAATCTGTCTGATACGTTCACGTGAAACGCCGTATTGTGAACCTATTTCATCCAATGTTTTTTTGTTTCCGTTGCTGTCAAGACCATAGCGCAAAATTAAAACATCACGTTCTTTAGGACTTAACTGGTTGAGCATTTTTCTGATATCTTCAAATAAATTTTCTTGAGAAACTCTGCTGTCAGGCGCTATAGAATCTTCATCTACAATAAAATCAGCAATTTTTGAAGAATCTTCAGATGAGCTTGCAGGAGTTTCCATACTTATTGTTGATTGTGCAGATTTAATAATAGAAGTAAGCTTGCTTACAGGAACGCCTAATCTGTATGCAATTTCCTGTTTAGTCGGAGTATGGCCGAGTTCGGTTGTCAAATCTATTGTTGCACGACGGATTTTTCCTAAAGATTCAATCATATGAATAGGAAGTCTTATTATACGAGCTTTGTCTGCAATTGCTCGTGTAATTGACTGTTGAATCCACCAGGTTGCATATGTAGAGAATTTGTAACCCTTAGTGTAATCAAATCTTCCTGCAGCTTTCATCAAGCCCATATTGCCTTCCTGAATTAAATCAAGGAAAGAAAGTCCTCGACCAATATATTTTTTTGCAATACTGACAACCAGTCTTAAGTTTGCATTTACAAGCAAATTCTTAGAAAACTCATCGTGGTCTTCATATATTTTTTTTGCAAGTTCAAGTTCCTGTTCGCCTGATAACAGAGGAATTTTACCGATTTGCTGCAAATATATTCTCACACTGTCGTCGGAGTTAACACTTGATAAATTTTCCTGAATTTTCGGATCTTCAACAGTATTAATAATATCTTCTTCCTCAGGTATTTCTACTTCGTGAAAATCAACATTTTCATCAGAAATTTCCTCAGTTGCAAGACTATATTTTTCAATTTCTTTTTTCATAAAATTTAAACTCTCTCCTGATTACATAGTATAACAATGTCATCTCTTTTGCCAGTTGTTAAATTAACTTAATGTTTACGTTTGCAAAGTTTTTGCCTTACTGTTTCAAAGATTATTGCGCTTAAAGCATTTGAAACATTAAGAGAATTAAAATCGGCAAGCATAGGAATTTTAACTGTAAAATCCGAAAGCTTGAGAAGTGATTTTGAAACTCCTGCGTGTTCTGCGCCCATAATAACAGCAAAATTCATATCGTTGTAATTGACATCGTAATAATTATCTTTTGCTCCTGCATCAGTTGCAACTACCCACCAGTCTGAATTTTTCAGCTTTTGGACTGCGTTAACAAGACTATTTACTTTTATGATAGGAATGTGATTTATAGCGCCTGCACTGGTTTTTTCGACAATTGCATTAACCTGAACATTTCTTCTTGACGGAATAATTATGCCTGAAACTCCGGCACAAACACAAGTTCTTATAATTGCGCCAAGATTGTGAGAATCCTCAACGCCGTCAAGTATTACCAGTGAAGCATTTTCATGTTTTTCTTCCAAAAAATCATCCAAGTCTGTATACTGTATTGGCGAAATTTGAGCGATTATTCCTTGATGGTTAAATTCAGCATACGGAATAAATTTTTCTTTTGCAACAAATTGAAAAACTACACCGTTTTCTTTTGCAAGTTCTTTTATTTTATTTAATTTATTATCGCTGTGAATATTTTTGGAGATAAGGATTTTGTTAATTTCTCTTTCGCCTGCGATTAATGCTTCCATAACAGCGTTTTTGCCGTATATTATATCGGTTGTTTCTTCCATTATTTTGCTCCGACTGATGATACATCAAGCATTCTGTCAATACATCTCAATGCTTTGGATGCAATTTCTTTATCTACATTAATTTCGTGTTCTTCTTTTTCAAGAGCATTATAAATATCTGTGAGGTTATGCCATTTCATATTCGGGCATATAATGCTTTCTTTGATAAGAATAAATTCTTTTTCAGGATAATCTCTTTGAAGACGTTCAACAACACCTTTTTCCGTTGCTATAACAAATTGTTTTTTATCACTTTCAGCTGCATATTTCATGATACCTGTTGTTGAGCCGACATAATCAGCAATGGAGGTTACTGATTGGTGACATTCAGGGTGCGCCAGTACAGGTGCATCAGGATATTTATTTCTTGCATTAATAATATCTTCCGGTCTAATTTGAAGGTGTGTAGGGCAAAATCCCGGATAAGTTATTACATTAACGCCGTTTAGCTTAGATTCTACCCATTTGCCTAAATATGTGTCAGGTAAAAATAACACTTTTTCAGACTTTAAACTGTCAACAATTCTTATTGCATTTGAGCTTGTGCAGCAGATGTCACACTCTGATTTGACTTCTGCGGTAGAATTTATATAACAGACCGTAGGAATATCAGGGTTTTTGGATTTAAATTCTCTCAACTGGTTAAGAGTAATCATATCGGCCATTCTGCAGCCTGATTCCAAACGCGGGAGCAAAACTTTTTTATCAGGACACAAGATTTTAGCAGTCTGCGCCATAAAATAAACGCCTGCAAAAAGGATGATTTCTGCATCTGTTTTTGCAGCCATCTGGCTAAGATACAGCGAATCGCCGACATAATCAGCAACTTCGTCTATTTCTATGTTCTGATAACAATGCGCAAGAATTACTGCATTTTTTTCTTTTTTTAATTTACTAATCTTTTCTATAAGCTCATTCATTCGGGTAAATTCTCCTACGTTTAGTGTAAATTTATGTTAAATTTGCCAACTTTGTAAAATATATTGTATAATAAAAATGTAATAGAGTAAATAAGTATAGAAAAAGACATTATGGATTTAAATAGTATTTTATCACAATTAGGCGCGGGAAGTAAAGATACAGTGTATTTATCTATAACGCCGAGCATAGGTTTAGAACTTATTCAACTTGATATTTCAAGCCGCTCGGTGAAGAATTATGCATTTCGTCCGTTAGAATATAACGACTCTTTAAGAGAACCCGCTGATTATGAAGCTTTTAAAGAAGCTGTTACAGAACTTTTTGCAGAACTGAGAATTAATATTAAAAGTAATGTGGTTTTAAACCTTCCTATGGTTTTATTCGGAAGTAAGGAACTGCCTTTATTGCTTGCTGATGATGCTGTATCTGAAGCTTTAACATCTGAAGTTGAACAGTCATATATCTTCAAAAGATATGAACCTGTTGTCAGCTGGACTGACTCAAATAACGCACAGTCAGGCGATATGAGAAAACTTTTCTATTCGGCAGTCCAAAAAAATGTAATTGAAAATCTTAAAAATGCACTTTCTGAATTGGGTGCAACCCTTTCAGGCGTAGAAATGTCATTGACTTCTATTCTGAAAGCCCTTTCTTTTTCAGGTCTTGCAGAAGATCAAATGAAAGAAAACATCAGCTGGAATTTAATGTTGATTAATAACAGCGGTTATTCAATCTGTTCTATGGTTGGTAAAACAATTGTAGATTATTACGAAGAACCTCTTGCTATTAAATCATTTGAAGGCGATGAAATCTATAATGCTATTAATGCATCAGCTCAAATTACTCTTATGAGCTACCCTGCCAACTATCTTTATATAGTGTCTGAAACCAATATGGTTAGTGCCGAACTTCTTTCAAAAAGATTGCAGGTTGACGGTATTGTAAGCTATTGGGAAAACAACAGCTTCAAAAAACAGGATGCAATACCTGTAAGTTTAGAAGTTCTTGAAGAAACAGCGCATAAGATATCACTGGAAGCAATCGGTATTGCCACAGGTACAAATGTTAATATGCCGATTAAATTCAATTTCTTAAGTGCGGCAAAAGCTGACGGGATGTCTGTTGATGACCCTAATGAACCTGTTCACGTGGTTTTGGGCGATAAGGAATTTGATATTTCGCCAAATGCGGCAAGAAATCTCGCTGTTGTGGCTGCTATGATTTTACTTATACCTGCATTGCTTCTGTTTGTGGCTGTACCAATGGTTGTTAAGAAAAAACAGAGTATGCTCGATGACGTAAATTCAAGACTTCAGGCTGCTGAAGCAGAAGTTAAAACTATGCAGGAACAGCAAAATAAAATGAATGACTTTGATGTTAATTCAGAAATTAAAAAAGTTTTAGGAAACAACAGGTCTAAACTTATCGCTTATACAGCGTTAGGTGAATCTGTTCCTAAGAAACTGTGGATTACATATTTTGTAACTAAAGATGACGGTAAAATTGATATTAAAGGCGAATGCAATAATGTTGAAGATATTTACACTTTCTTTAGAAATATGAAAGATTCATTAATCAATACTCAGTTAAGATTACATAAACTTCAAATGAAAACAGATTCTGTTGATGATGCGGTTTCTATTGATCCAAACCAGCCAACAGATTATGAATTTGAAATTACTAATATGACAGATGCCGAATTAAATCCGCCTCCGCCACCTGATCCGAATGCTCAACAGGATCAAAATTCTGACAATCAGGATGACAGCAAAAAAGGCGGGTTATTAAACAAACCGTTGTTAAACTTCGGGAAAGAGAAATAAATAGGAGAGAGTGACTGTGGAAAAATATAGTGTATATTTAAAAAAATTTCAAATTGCAATCGGAATTGCAGTTGTTGCTCTTGTTGTTTTTATAGTTTTGATTGTTAAAACAGTTCCTCAAATCCAAACTATTTCAAATATTCAAAATGATTATAAAACACAATCTTCTACTCTTGCTGATACAGAAAGAAAACTTGAAGAATTAAAAGCTGCTGCTGCAAGAAAAGAAGCTGAAAACGAAAATGTTATGAAAGCATTTTTCAAGCCTATTGAACAGGGACTTGATACAGAAGCAGTTATTTCTGATGAATTCGGTGAAATTTTACAAATTATCAGAGATAATAAAATTAAAACACGTTCTGTAAAATATGATTATGATCCTCAGGATGATAACTTTGTTAAAAATGCAGCTAACAGATACCATGTTTGCCGCGTTTCAGCTGAAATGATTGGAACTTATGCTAATTTGGAAAACTTTTTAAGAGAGCTTTACAAACATGAGCACTTCCTTGATATTTCAAAAGTTGAAATAGCTCCTTACGAAAAAAATAAAAGGATATTGTTAGCAAGCGTTCAGTTCAAACTGTATGCTCAAAGAGATCCTTCATCGGTAGTTGATACTCCTGCTCCTGCAGCAGACAGCGGTGCCGCATCTCCTGATGATGCTGCAAAATCTGATCCTATGGCACCAACTGACGGCGGAATTTCGCCGGAAGCTACACAATAATCAACATGATTGAAATAGTTTGTAGTTAATACCGAATAATTTTTCTTTATTTTTGAAACAGGTTACACAGTAATCTGTTTCAAGTGTATTATGGCAGGAATAATCACTGAAATCAGAACCGCATCTTCCTCTGTGATCATTTGCAAGAAACGGACATGTATAAACTCCCTTTGCAGTTAATATTCTGCCGTATTCGCAGTCAAGGCTGTTCCATTTGAAATCAACACTATCTGCTTTTAGGTTTTTATCGTGATATTCATTTATTGTAAAATTATAATCTTCTGCCTCAAACCCTATTTTTTGGCAGATTCGTTTAAATTCTTTAATTAAAACCTTTTTATCTTCTCTATAATAATTTGTTATGTTTAAAATCGGATTGAAACCATATTTAGACAAGCTTTTTATAGCGTGAATTACTTGTCTGTATGAACCTCGAGAGCGGATATCATCATTTTTTACTTCATCATAATGGTCGATACTAAGTTTAAATATAATTTCAAAACTGCTTTCTTCTTCAACACGTTTTAAAAATCGTGCTTTTTTCTCATTTATAAATGAACCGTTAGTGAAAATGCATACATTAGAGCGTTTTAAACAAGTTCTTAATATTGAATTGAAGTCAGGGTGTGTCATTGGTTCTGCACCTGTAAGATAAATGCATTCTATTTTTTCGTTTCTAGTATCTGATAATGCATCTTTAATTCTGTCGATGGATATAAAATCTTTGATATTTTTGCTTAAAGGAAAGTCTATGTAACAATGTTTGCAATGCTGGTTGCAATTTTTTTCGGTAAGCTCAATAAAAAGATTATTTAATTCTTTAAGTTGGCACATTTGAGACTGGTAAATGCTGTTATTCATGATTTTAACTCCCTGTTGACTTATTTCATAATTATTGTAGTTTTTCAAAAATAAATATAAATTGACCGACAAGGCTATCCTAGAAATTTAAATATAGATAGAAGAATACATACACTATAATTAATCAGTATTTTTATTTATCTCAAAGTCGTCAGGAGTTTTATCCGAAAGCCATTTACTCATAATATGGTGTTCGTAGCTGAGTGCAAAGTTGTAAAGTGCATTAACCAGTACCCGTCCGCTTTCTGATTTGCCGACAATCAAGAAATCACCTGATTTATTTTCGGCAAGCATAATTTCTTTATGAACGATGTTATCAATGTGATTTTTTGGATTTTTATATATGACAAATTTAACCCAATCACACAATAATTTAGTTGTAGTTGTTTTATTTGAAATTATATCTTCATTTCTTTCTTGTAGATATTTTGAAAATTCTCTTAAAATCATATAATACTTTCTTAATTAATCATCAAATGGAGTTGTTGCGGCAAGGCATATAATATCATTTATGCCGTTTTTCTCAAGTTCGTTAATCATTTCTTCAAAAGTTGAGCCTGTTGTACAGATATCATCAATTAACAATAATGTTTTGCCGTTGTATTTTGACTTATCGACTTTAAAGGCATTTGTAAGGTTTTGAACACGCTCTTGACGTTTCAATTTGTATTGAGGCTTTGTGTCTTTTATTCTCTTAATTAAATCGACATTAAGCGTGTTTGCTGTAATCCTGCAAAATTCTTCACCAACCAAATTCATGTGATTATATTTTCGTTTCTTTTCTCTTTTAGGATAGATAGGAACAGGTATAACCTCATAATCTTTTTTATCTGAAATTTTCTCAAAGTATTCAGACATAAACTGTGCAAGGTAAAAAGCTAAATCTCTTTGATTATGATATTTTAGCCCTCTGATTAATTTTTGAAGATTTTTTGAATAAATCCCTGCGCAATAAACTTTTTTACCTTTAACTGTTCTGGAAGGTTTTACAGGCAAAAAGTCCATTTCTTCGTAACATTTGGAACACATTTTTACGGCTTCTTTTGAACTTTTGCAAAAGTAGCATTTTTTCTTATATATCCAGTCAAGAAGATCAGTTAATCGTTTTAGCATAACAGGATTATACTACAAAATTACCTGCATTTAGTTTTTCCGTTCCAGCTGCTACGCAGGTAGCCATGTGGAAAAATAATCTTACCTGCATTTAGTTTTTCCGTTCCAGCTAAGGTCATTACATCTTAAGTAATCCATATTTCCATGAGTAATTACCCAGGCTGTACATCCGTAACCGTTTAATATACCGGGTTTATCAAGATTGCAATATGTATCAAATGGAAATCCTGTTTCTTCAGCTGTGCCCATTGGAATTAAACCGAATTTGGTGTAATAAAATAAGAATACATCTTTTCCCGTTGCGTTAGGCGGGGTTTTACCGTTTACATCAACAAATATTTCTCCGCACACATTTTGTAGAGCAGGTGATGTGCCTCGATTTGCTTTACACTCCGATGACATAATTGTAATGCCAAGAATATATGTTCCGTCTGCCAGAACAAGGTAAGGTGAAAAGTCACTAAATGCGGTTCCATCCATTGAATGTCGATCCCATTTGGTTACTCCTGTCTTGCATCCTTCTCCATAAGGGCAATATTGAATTACTTTAAGATATTTCATAACTTTATCAGCAAACAAGTTTCTTGATTTATTTGCCTGTTCTAATTCTTCATCAGATAACCCATCAGAAGTTGTAAAATAGGTTAAACCCCAATCAGCAACATCACCTTCATTGCTTACAGCTGTTATAAGAGCCTGGCTCATCAGGCTGTTAAATTTTATAAGTTTTGCTGCATATTCTTTTTCCTTGTGTTTTTGAATAAGCGACGGCATTGTCATTGCCGCAACCACACCAATAATGCCGAGAGTAATCAAAACCTCAGCAAGTGTAAACCCCTTTAACCCAGCAACCTTGTCGGGGGGGGGGCAACCCTTAATGCTCTTGAACCAATCATTTTCAGCCTCCTTTTTTATAATCATTATTTACTATTTTGCAAGTTTTGTCAACATATTGTTTACATAGGCAGCTTTATACAAAATTCTGTTTTGACATTTTCTTCACTATCAACAGTAATTTCACCGCCGTGAGATTTTATAATCTGCTGCGAAAGATATAAACCTAGACCTGTGCCAATTTTACGGAATTTTTTTGCAGCAGAATAATATTTGTTAAAAATCAATTTAATTTCTTCTGCAGGAATTCCCTGACCGTAATCAATTACTGAAATTGTTATAAATCCGGGGATTTCACCAGTAGTTATATCAATTTTATCTTTAGTATTGCTGTGAGATATTGCATTGGATATTAAATTTTTAATAACCCTTTCAAGCTGAAGTGAGTCTGCCGTAACTTTGATGTCGCGTTGTGATGTAAAATGTATTTTTATACCTGAGTTGTTTGCTATCGGCTGAGTGCTTCTGATAATATCTGTAATAAAATTGTTCAACATAATGTTTTCTTTAATCAGTTTAATACCTGTTTCTTTTATTTTATATGTCTCAAGAATTATCTGAACGAGTTCAACAAGTTCCTGGTTTGAATTTTTCATATTTAAAAGTGCAAACTGCTGCTTTTCGTTTATCTCGCCGAATTTGCCGTCAAGAAGAAAATTAATTATATTTGATTCGGCAACTATCGGAACTTTTAAGTCGTGAGTTAGTGTTGCAACAAAATCTTCTTTTAAGGTTTCAATTTCTCGTTCATTTGTAACGTCTTTGATTAATATTACATATCGTTTTTTATCATCGTCAAGTGAAAGTTTAATTGTATTCATTACAAAGTTGTTTGTAGGAGTATGAGTAATGAAAACATCTTTATTTTTAATTCTTTCTAAAGGTGTGTCGTCGCTTATCTGAATATAGTCAAAAATATTTTTACCTATAATTTCTTGCCCTTTAGCTCCAAACCATGAACTTACTTTCGGAGTAACTCTAAGAATATTATACTTGTCGTTGACGATTAATATACCGTCAGAAAGAGAGTTGATAACAGATTCTAGTAATTTGTTCTGGCGCATTAACTCTGCCTGATATTCCACAATCATTTTTTCTCTATCGTTGAGAGTTTCTACCATTCGGTTAATACTGTCAGTAACGTTTTGGTATGTCGGGTGGTTAATTTCATCTATTTTAGTTGATAAGTTCCCGTAACGTACCGAGTTTACAGTGTTTGTAACCATGCCTAAGTAATCGTTAATTTTTGACCAGCGTTTGTTTGTTTGCCTTGTGATTAAAAATAGTACTATGAAAACGATAATGATGCTTAAATTTAAAATATACCAGAGCATTTATTTTTCCCTCTCTTTATGATAGAATTATAGCAGATAAGGGATATTTTGTATATGGGAAATCTAAAATTACCTGAAACAATTAAAATGGTCATCACTGACTTTGACGGTGTTGTGACGGATAACTGTGTGTATATATGCGCAGACGGTCATATGAGCCGTAAACTGAATTTTAAAGATGTAATGGCTTTTTCCATACTTAAAAAAAACAATTTTATGATAGGAATAATATCAGGAGAGAAAAATTCTGCGATAGAAATTTTGGCTAAAAAGTTCAACATTGAAGAAGTGCACCAAAATATCAGAATTAAAATCAATGTATTAAAAGGCATAATTGAAAAATATAATCTTTCTCAGGAAGAATACGTTTTTATCGGAGATGATATAAATGATATTGAGTGTCTGGAATATGCAAAATATAAGATTACCGTTCCGCATTCTGTGAATAAGGTTAAAGAAATTGAAGGTATACAGATTACACAAAGCACTGCAGGCGATGGTGCGTTTAGAGAGGTGGCAGATTGTTTGGCTGGTTAGATGATATTATAGGAAAAATTAAGAATTTAAGCAGTTCTATTGATAAGTATAAAGAAGAAACAGTTATTCAATCACTGCCTTCGCTGACTTACGTTAATCGTGCCAAAAAGCTTATAGAAAAAAATCAGCTTCAGGAAGCTAAATTGATACTTAATAAAGCACTTAATCTCGCGCAAAAAGATGCTCTTGTTTATAAATATCTTGGTTTGGTTTATGAAAAACTAGGTAAAACAGAACTTGCTGTTGAAAATTATCAGGCATCTGCAGATATTGATTCGCAAGATAAGACCATTTGGCAAAGGCTGGGCTTTGCATTAATTAATGCCGGAAAATACGAAAATGCGGAAAAATCTTTTGAAAATGCAAACAAAATTCAAGGAAATAATACAGACACGTTCACCGGCTGGGGAATGAGTTTGATGAAGCAGAAAAGATATGACGAGGCAAGAGAAAAGTTTGCAGAAGCATCAAAGATTAATAAATATAATTTTTCTGCTGTATTTTTATGTGCTGTAATGGAAATGAAACTTGAAATGTATGATAAAGCTGAATTAAAGCTGACTTTTCTTGCAAATGTATGCCCTAATGAAAGCAATACATTTGAGTTTGCTCGTTTAAGAGCCCTAAAAGGCGACAAGGAAAGTGCCATTCATTATGCTTTGAAATCATTGGATTACAATCCTAATTTATTTCCTGCATATATTCTTTTGGGGCAGCTTTACGGGGATGCTTATGATGAAGAAAATGCTTTGAAGTACTTTAAAGCAGCAGAAGATAAAGAACTTGTTAATTCTGACCTTTATCTGGAATGGTCAAAAGTTTTGGAAAAATTTGAAAAATATGATGAAGCTAAATGCAAACTTTTGAAAGCTTTTGAGTTATCGCCTGAAAATATTGAAGTCATGGCACATTTAGGCTTGTGCTGTGTTACACGTAAAGAATTTGATGAAGCAAAACCTCTGCTTGAAAAATGTCTTGATGCTGAACCTGAAAACCTCATTGTTAAGCAAGCACTTGGTATTGTTGCTTATGAAAATAATGAACTTGAAAAAGCAATGTCTTATTTAAGGAGCACTGATGAAGATGCAATCAACTGCTATTATATGGCTAAATGCTATGAGAAAATGAATAACAATACAAAAGTTAAGGATTATTACGAAGCAGCTATACTTATTAATCCTAAATATATATCAGCGTTTGCAGATTATTCAAGGTACCTTATCTCTAAAAGTGAATATGCAGAGGCACAACGTAAACTGCGTAAAGCTTTGAAGGCCGATGATAATAATATTGTGTTGTTAAATTTATTGTTCTATGCAAGTTACATACTTGTCAAAGAGAACGTTTGTGAATATAATGTTAAAGAAGCTATCACAATAGCTGACAAAATTATAAATATTAGTCCCGACTTGTTTGAATACCCTGAGCAAAAAGCTGAATTATCAAAGCTTTTGCAGAATAACTCAGAAAGAGAATAACATTGAGAAAAGTAATAGTTCAAAAATTTGGCGGCACATCGGTTGCCGATACAAATAAAATAAAAAATGTTGCAAGAACAGTTATAAGAGAAAAAGAAAACGGTAATGATGTTGTGGTAGTAGTTTCAGCAATGGGACATACAACCGATTATCTTGTTAAAATGGCAAGAGATTTATCTCCAAACCCGTCAGGCAGAGAAATGGACATGCTTTTGTCTACCGGTGAATGTGTTTCTATTGCGCTTCTTGCTATGGCAATTCAGGCTCAAGGGTATGATGCTGTGAGCTTTAATGCTATGCAAATCGGAATTATGACAGAAAATGTTCATTCAAAAGCAAGAATTGTTGATATAAAAACCGATAAGCTTAGACAAAATTTAAAAGACGGTAAAATTATTGTTGTCGCAGGATTTCAAGGTGTAACCGAAGACGGTGAAATAACAACTTTGGGCAGAGGCGGTTCTGATACTTCTGCTGTTGCACTTGCTGCGGCATTGAATGCAGAAAGATGCGATATATATACTGATGTTGAAGGTGTTTATACAACTGATCCGAGAGTTGTTCCTAACGCATCAAAACTTGATGAGATTTCTTATGAGGAAATGCTTGAGCTTGCTCATGCAGGTGCAAATGTTTTGCATCCTCGCAGTGTTGAAACTGCAAAACAGTTTAATGTTCCGTTAAGAGTAAGAAGCAGCTTTAAACTGGATAATTTAGGTACTTTAATATTAGGAGTTGATAAAATGGAAATTTATAAACCTGTTGCAGGCGTAGCCTCAGATTTATCCCAAACAAGAATTGTAGTATGCGATGTTCCGGATAAACCCGGTGTTGCCGCTAAATTATTCGGAAAGCTTGCAAAAGAAAATATTTCTGTTGACATGATTATCCAATCTTATGCAAGAAAAGTTTCTAATACTAATGATATTGCATTTACTATTGATACAGCTGATTTGACTAAAACAGTAGCAGCTTTGGAAGCATTGAAAAATGAAATCGGAGCATCTGGTGATATTCAGGTAAATGATAATATTGCAAAAATTTCAATTGTAGGTGCCGGAATGATTGACAGACCCGGTGTTGCATCTACCATGTTTGAAACTCTTGCAGAACAAGGTATCAACATCAGAATGATTTCTACAAGTGAAATTAAAATTAGCTGTCTTGTTGATAAAGAAGATGCGCAGCGTGCCGTAAAAGCTTTACATAAAGTATTTGAACTGGAAAGCGACGAAGTTGCCGAAGTTAAAGGTGATTTACCAAACGTATAAAAGGTTATAATATATAATATTAAAGGCTATGTGTAAAACATAGTCTTTTTTTTATACAAAAAAAAGGAGCTAAAGCTCTGATGCAAATTTTCAAATTTTTTTGAAAACCTTTACAGTGGGCTAAAAAGCTCCGTTGGAATTAAGAATAGCTGGAAGTATGAAAAAGATTTAGTAATTATATTAAACATAATAAGTGTTTTTTATACAATTACCCTATTGACTTATATATTAAAGACCAGTTGAACTATGAAAAAATATAATATTACCCATGCTGCCATATATTTTTCAAAAGAAGAAAATATAATCACAGAGAATAAGTGTAAAAATGCCACTTTATGTCAAAAGCCCTATATTTAGGGGCTTTGTCGCTTCTTAACAAAACTTTATAATAGGGGTTGACAAAAGATTTATTATAGTTTATAGTAAAAGTGTTAGATGAAGTGTTCAAAAAACACTTAATAAACAAAACCTCAAGAGAGGAGGAAGAATATGATAACAATTAATCCGGTAAAATTTAATAATATAAAAACAATTTCCTTCGGAGAAGGTAATCTTAATAACATAACCCCGAACGTAGCAATTTTATCGCTACAAAACCCTAATGCGAAGATTAATTTCGAAAACGACCTTAATCGTACAAAAAGAGCAGATGCGGTTCAAAACCCTAATGTACTTTCAAGTACATTAAACAAACTTCGCAAGACTTATAATATACTATTTTCACCTGATTACGACAGAGCCAGCAAAAGCCCTAAACACATTTCATTCTTGGGTTAATGAGATGTGGCAGGTATCTGACGTAAATTTACCCCAAAACTTACTACATAGATTATAACCATGTTGCTAAGTATTTATTTTATAACTTGATTTATCCTTTCTGTGTAAACTCACAGAAAGGATATCTTGTATATGAATGAAAAAATTAAAGAAATACGATTTAACCCTGAAAAGGCTCAATGCTTTTTCTCTAAAAAACTGGCTTTTACATTAGGTCCTATTGAGCTTAAAAATCTTTTAGATGAAGGTAAAGTAAAGCTTCTTGACGTAAGAAAAAAGGAGGATTACGACATTGCTCATATTCCGTCTGCTATTTCTATACCGAAAGATGAACTTGCAGACAATGTTGACAAGCTTTCAAAAGAAGAAGTCACTGTTGTATATTCATATAATCAGCAGTGCCATTTGTCTGCTAAAGCTTGTTTGATACTTGCTGATTACGGCTATCCGACAATGCTCTTAGAGGGAGGGTTTAAAACCTGGACTGAAGACTTTAGATTTGCTGTATCAGGCAATGAAGAATAAATTTTCATTTTGGTTGTCATAGTTATGAGGGCAGTGTGCCCTCTTTTTTTATATATTTGCGCCGCCGTCATTTTTCATTTTATCTAAAACTTTCTTGCTGCCTTCTTTTTCTTTTGCGACTTTTAGAGCAAAATCTGTTGCTTCCTGATCTCTAGCAATGGCTTCTTTTAATCCTGTCATTTCGCTCAGTGTCAAATTTTCAAGTCCGCTGCCGTCAGAGTTGAGATATATTTTAAATATTTTTTGCGAAAAATAGTCAAATCCCGGCAGATTATTTCTCAGAGCATACCATTTGTAGAACTGGTGAACCATGTAGTATGGATCAACAATGCCGTCACGCATTACAAACATTGGTTTTGTTCTGAATGAAAATCCGCTGTCTGTCATAACATTCAAATAAAAAGCTTCTAAGCCTTTAAGTTCAGTTATTAACCCTTCTTCTTCTTTAATTAATGCAAGAATTTTGTCTGCATTGTCAAGTTTTATTACTTTTGTCCCTGCAGAAGAAATATATGCTAAAAGCTTTTCAGGCTCTGTGTTTGCATTGCTTACAATGTCAGCAACATTTTTTAAAACCATTTCTTTATTTTTTTCTGTTTCAGCGCTCAAAGTCATAGTTACGCCGGTTGAAAGAACTGTTTTTGAAGTAGAATTAGTACTGCTGGCTTTTAAATGTTTGTTAAGCTTTGCAGAAAGCGACTTTTCCTGTATTTGCAAAAAGAAATAAATAATTTTTTGGAACATATTCATAGTAACAGTATATATTACTTGTGGTACAATAGTTTCATCCATATAAATGAAATATTAAATTTGTATAAAGATTGTAAAAAATACACTTGCTTTTATAATTACTTTATTCTATAATGTAATTGTGAAATAAATCACGAATAAAAACTTAAGTAAATAGTAACTTTTACTTTTAAAAAGGAGATATATTTTATGACAACAAAAAACAAAAAGACTGTTGAACACCTTGAAAAGACTTTAACTAAGTCTTCTTTGGTAGACAGTGCTGAACAATTGGAATTGTTGATTGAAAGAGCTAAAAAAGCTCAAAAGATTTACTCAACATACACTCAAGAACAAGTTGATGCAATTTTTAAAGCAGCCGCTACTGCAGCTGACAAAGCACGTATTCCTCTTGCAAGATTGGCTCATGAAGAAACAGGTATGGGCGTTTTGGAAGATAAAATTATTAAAAACCACTTCGCATCAGAATACATTTATAACAAACACAAAAATGCTAAAACTTGCGGAATCATTAAAGAAGACAAAGCTAACGGTATTAAAGTTGTTGCAGAACCTTTAGGTGTTATTGCAGGTATCGTTCCTACAACTAACCCTACATCAACTGCAATTTTCAAATCTTTAATTGCTTTGAAAACAAGAAACGCGATTATCTTCTCACCACACCCAAGAGCTACAAAATCTACAATTGAAGCAGCTAGAATTGTGTTGGAAGCAGCTGTTAAAGCAGGCGCTCCTGAAGATATTATCGGTTGGATTGATATTCCATCAATTGACTTATCAAATCAATTAATGAAACACCGTGACATTGCTTGTATATTAGCAACAGGCGGTCCCGGAATGGTTACTGCGGCTTATTCATCAGGAAACCCTGCATTAGGTGTAGGTCCCGGTAACGCAGCTGCTGTTATTGACGAAACCGCTGATATTAAAATGGCTGTTTCTTCAATCCTTATGTCAAAAACATTCGATAACGGCATGATTTGTGCTTCTGAACAATCAGTTGTTGTTGTTGATAAAGTTTATGAAGAAGTTAAAAAAGAATTCATATACAGAGGTGCTTATCTTCTTAACTCATCTGAAGAAAAGAAAATGATAGACCTTCCGTTTATTGACCCTAAACGTGGAACAGCTCACCCTGACATCGTTGGTCAAAGCGCATACAAAATTGCTAAATTATCAGGTTTTGATATTCCTGAAACATCAAAAATTCTGCTTGCTGAAAGACCATCTGTTGATTGGGAAGATCCGTTCTCAAGAGAAAAATTATCACCTATATTAACTATGTACAAAGCTAAAGACTTTGAAGAAGCTGCTGAAATGACATACGAATTGGTATCAAAAGGCGGTGCAGGTCACACTGCAGACCTTTATACAGATACTCGCAGCCAGGAAAGAGTAGACAGATTTGCTGAAAAAATGCCTGCTTGCCGTGTGTTAATCAACTCTCCATCTGCTCAAGGCGGTATCGGCGATTTATACAACTTCAAACTTGAACCGTCACTTTCATTAGGTTGTGGTTCTTGGGGTAAAAACGCTGTATCAGGTAATATCGGTGTTGAAAATTTATTGAACTATAAAACAGTTGCTGAAAGGAGAGAAAATATGCTTTGGTTCAAAGTTCCGCCAAAAGTTTACTTCAAAAGAGGCGCTGTTGATTTAGCACTCCGTGAACTTGAAGGTAAAAAACGTGCATTCATCGTTACAGACAGATTCTTATTCAACTCTGGTGCAGTTGACAGTATCGTTAACGTATTGGATGAAGTTGGTATCGATCACCAAATCTTCTTTGATGTTAAGCCTGATCCGACATTATCAACTATTAACCAAGCTATGGAAATCATCAGACCTTATGAACCTGACGTAATCATTTCATTAGGCGGCGGTTCTCCTATGGATGCTGCAAAAATTATGTGGTTAATGTATGAACAACCTGATACAGTATTCGAAGATATCTCTATGAGATTTATGGATATCAGAAAAAGAATATGCCGTATCCCTGATTTAGGTAAGAAAGCTACAATGGTTGCTATTCCTACAACTTCAGGTACAGGTTCAGAAGTTACTCCGTTTGCTATCATCACAGATGATGAAACTCACGTTAAATACGCTATCGCTGACTATGCTTTAACTCCAAATATGGCTATCATCGACCCTAACTTTGTAGACGGTATGCCTAAAGGCTTAACTGCTGCATCAGGTATTGACGCATTAGTTCACGCTGTTGAAGCTTACGTATCAGCATTAGCTACTAACTTCACAAATTCAAATGCTTTGGAAGCAACAAAACTTGTATTCAGATATTTGGAAAGATCATACAATGAAGGCGCTAATGATCCTATCGCAAGAGAAAAAATGCACTATGCTGCAACAATTGCAGGTATGGCATTCGCTAACTCATTCTTGGGATTATGCCACTCAATGGCTCACAAATTAGGTGCTATGTTTAATGTACCTCACGGTGTTGCAAACGCATTGTTAATCAGACAGGTAATCAAATACAACGCTGTTGATTGTCCTGCAAAACAATGTATCTTCCCTCAATACAAATTCCCTAACGCAAAAGCTAAATACGGTCAAATTGCTGACGAACTTGGTTTAGGCGGTAAGAATGACGATGAAAAAGTTACATTGTTAATTGAAGCAATTGATAAATTGATGAAAGCAGTTAACTTACCAAATTCTATTAAAGATTTCGGTGTATCTGAAACTGAATTCAATGCTAAGTTAGATGAAATGGTAGAATTGGCATTTGACGACCAATGTACAGGTGCAAACCCTGCATATCCGTTAATGGCTGATATGAAGAAAATCTACCAAGATGCTTATCAAGGTATTGTAAGAGATTACTATCCTGCTAAATAAGCAGCAAATCAATATTAAAAGAACCGCTTTAAAGGGCGGTTCTTTTTTTAGAATTTATACGGGTAATCATCAGGAATTTTCCAGCCCTCATATTGAATAAGTTTGCCGCAGTAATTGCTATATATTCCACCGCAAGCCATTGCGTTAGAAGTATTTAACAACCCTTCACGTGTACCGTCCCAACCGAATGCATATGGCTCAAAAGTTTCTTTAATAGCATATTTATTATTTTCAATACTTTGACCTTCACGTAAAACAGGGTTAAATCTGAAATAAAATGAATTAATTCCTTGTCGCGGATTGTTAATCGCTTTTTTGTTTATATAAAAATTAATATCATATAAAAAATTATCAATTTTCAAGATACTTCCGTCGTTAAGAAATATATAAAAACCTGTATTATCATCTTTTTTGGTTATACTTGTAATTTGAAGATATTTACCGATATATTCATTAAACCGTTCTAAAGCTTCATCTGTTGTACACTTAATATTATTGCTATTTCCGCAATCTATATCCCAGCCTGTAACATCCCCATGTTCTACGGTTGAAGTCCTCACGGCTTGATTAAAGACAGAGTAAATTTTTTCAAGCTTTGTTACTACTTCATGTTTTCTATGAGCTGCAATCAAAGACGGCATAGTCATTGCAGCAACAACTCCGATAATGCCGAGAGTAATCAAGACTTCAGCCAATGTAAACGCCGGTGAAGCCTCTTTGCAATGAGAATAATTAGTAAAATCGTTTTTCATATAATTCTCCTTTTAGTAAAAAGACTGCTAATTTTTTAGCTAATTATCACATAAATTGATAATTATATCAAATATACTGATGATTTTAATAAAATTATCAGTTATTTAGTATTTTTTGATGGTTGATAAAAATATAAAATTATATTTAAGGAGCTATATGAATACAAAAGAATTACTAGGGCTAAAAATCAAAGAGATAAGAAAGCAGAGAAAACTGACTCAGGAAAAACTTTCTGAGCTTGTTGGTGTTGATAACGGTTATATCAGTAAACTTGAAATAGGGCAAAATTTCCCAACGATTGGAACGCTGGAAAAAATTGCCAATGTTTTGGAAGTTGAGCTTGCTGTATTATTCCAATTTACAGATGCAAAAGATATTGACTTTAAATCTGAAATTATCAGGATTTATGATAGTTTAAACAAAGATAAGCAGCTTACATTGTATAAAGTTGCAAAATCTCTTGAATAATATCTAAAACTTAATCGGATAATCTTTCGGAATTTGCCAGCCTTCATATTGAATTAATTTTGTACATAATGTTCTTTTGGAATTTTCTGCAGTACTGCAGGCATATTGATTTGATGTCGTTGTTAATCCTTCTCTTGTTCCATCCCACGAATAAGTATAAGGTTCAAATGTTGATTTAACTGTATATTTATTTTTATCTGCAACCTGACCCTGAAGAAGAACAGGACTAAACCTAAAGATGAAATAATTTTTGCCCGTTATAGGATTCTTCATAGCTTTTTCATTTGTATAATATGCGATATCGTAAATGTATCTTGGCATATTAATAATGCTGCCATCACTAAAATATATAAGAATTCCTGTTGAAGTGTCATTAGTTACAATTTTTGTAATATTCAAGTATTTACCTAAATAATTTTTAAACCAGTCTTTTACTTCTTCAGTAGAGCATGTTGGAGAACTGCTTATGCCGCAATCCATATACCAATGTTCAACAGCTCCGTTTTCAACTTCTGACATTTTAATAGCTTGATTCATTACAGTATAAACTTTTTCAAGCTTAGTAACAACTTCTTGTTTTTTGTGATTAGCAATTAAGACAGGAATAGTCATTGCTGCAACCACACCAATAATTCCGAGAGTAATTAATATCTCTGCCAATGTAAATCCTTGAAACAATCTCTTAAAATCATTAAAAGCCCCAATTTGGCGGGTCAAGCTATAGTGACTACGTGCGTAGCACCGCTTGTCGGGGGGGGGGCAACACTTAATGCTTCATGATTCATAATTTCAGCCTCCTTTTACATTATTATTTACTTTTTTATTATGTTTGTCAAGGTGCAAAAAAAATTATGTGTGCGTTTTAGAATAAATATGTTAAGCCGGAGGGAAAATGACAACAAGAGTAAATACTATTACAAAATTCATGAATTATTTTACTTCAAGCGGGAGAAGTGCTAATGAGTTATATAAAAATATAAGCTTGAAAAACGGAGAAAAACTTTATCAAAGGCATTTTGCTAACGGCTCAGTAGGAGTTTTAAAAACTTCTATAAAAGACGGATTAAAAGAAGACAGATTTTACATGCTTAATCCTGACGGTTCTCATTCAGAAAAGCACAGTATGGTTTTGAGGACATTAAAGCCTCATTTGTTAAAGCGATTTATAGTAAACAGAACAGATTATGGAAAGTTTGGTGAATTTATAGCATCCAGACGTTTGCAAAAGGCATTCAATACGTTCAGCGGAAAATTGGAGGAAAAAGCGGAAAGAATTCAAAACTGGAAAGACGGTATTATAATTAAAGTCTTATCTAAGAAGAATAGAGAAACAACGTTTCCTTCAACTAAAATTGGCGGGAAGTTACATCCTGCAATATATACTAAAAAAGTTTTGCAAAATGGCGATATTGAATATACAGAAAAATATTTATATCCATAATTAAATTTAAAATTTTTTATAAATTAAGAGCCCGGTCATCTTGACAACGGGTTATGTGTAACGTATTATAAAGAAACGGAAACGGCGACATGGCCAAGTGGTAAGGCAGGAGCCTGCAAAGCTCTTATCCCCCAGTTCGAATCTGGGTGTCGCCTTTTTTTATTGACAATTTTAGGATGTTTAGTATAATTGGTTTATGAAAAAGAGTTTATTGGTTATTTTGGTATTGGCTCTGTTTACCTCAATTCAGGCTAATGCTTTACAAGATTTGAATTTTAAAGGGTTTATAGCAGATGAGGCAAATATACTATCAGAAAATACTAAGTATGATTTGAACATGACCTTATGGGATTTGCAGAAAAAATCAGGTGCAGATATTGCCGTTGTGGTTTTACCATCGCTTGAAGGCAGACGTGTTGAAGATGTTGCTCTTGAAATTGGAAGAAAATACAAAGTCGGCTCAAAAGAAAAGAATAACGGAATAGTATTTTTAACTGCCATAAATGACAGAAAAATGCGTATAGAACTGGGTTACGGGTTTGAAAAAATAATTGCAATAAGTGACTTAGACTTTATAAGAGATAATGATATTTTACCGTATTACAGGCAGAATGATTATGAAAATGGTATAACACGAGGGACATATCAACTGGCAGATTTGGCAGCCCGGGCTGAGGGTGTTGTTGTAACAAGAACAGGAAATTGTCCTGATAAAGCCTTATCTTATAATACCGGCAAAGCTTCTTCACATTCTCATACTCCTTGGTGGGTTTGGCCTATTGCAATTGTTATGAGTATTTTTTCACCAAGACGCAGAAACGGATTTGGAAGCAGTGGTTTTGGCGGTGGCGGCGGTTTTGGCGGCTGCGGAAGTTCGGGAAGTTGGTAGAAGTCCTTTAAAGATAATGCCAATGAGTATAAAGAGAGAAAAGTTGTTGCAAATTACATAAAAATAATCTCAGTTATATATGGAGAAGGTATAAAAGATGAAAAATTTAGACAAATTTATTGAAAGTTTAAAAGAAAATTTGGGGGATAACCTTATTTCAGTTATAGCATTTGGTTCAAAGGCTAATGTTGATGAGGTTAAATCAAATCTTAACCTTATGGTAGTTACAAATACTTTGACTGCAGAAAATTTATACGCTATTTCACAGCCTGTTAAAAAATGGGTTAAATCTAAAAATCCTTTGCCTGTTGTGATGACAAAAGATGAATGGTACTCGTCTTTTGATGTTTACGCAATCGAATATTCTGATATAAAAGAAAATTACAAATTGATTTACGGTGAAGATTTAGTACCTGCTGTGAATATTAATAAGTATTATTTGAGATTGCAATGTGAAGCGGAATTAAAAAGTTTGTTGTTAAAATATAAAAACAATTTCTTAATGAATATTCGTTCTGATAAAGAGATGAAAAAGGTTCTTGATAAGGTTATTAAAACCTTGCTTGTTATCTTTAGAGCGGTGTTAAGACTTCATAATTGTCAGGTTCCATACAGAGCTGTTGATATAATTGAAAGTGCTTCTAACTTTTTGTCATTTAATAAAATTGTTCTTAACAAGCTTGCTAAAATCAAATATGAAGGTGACAAATGCAACAAGCAGGAGCTTTTGTTTATTGAAAATCAGCTTTTAACAGATTTACAAGCTATGCTTAAACAGGTTGATGCTATGCAATTTTAGTATTTTATGATATACTATAATCATTGAAATTTTAATAAAAAATGTTTGGACGATTAGCTCAGTTGGTAGAGTACTTGAACGACATTCAAGGTGTCACTGGTTCGAGCCCAGTATCGTCCACCATTTCTCAGAAATGAGAACCGATGCTCTCACGCATATTTTAATCGTTGATTAAAATATGTTGGTTCAGTCTTTCAGACATCCTGCCTCGTAAAGTTCGGATATCCCATCCTCACTAACGATGCAAGCGAGCCCAGTATCGTCCACCATTTTTATTAAAAAATCCGCAATATAGAATTAGGAAGTTATTATGCAAGATGCAATAGTTATGGAATTAGATTCAAATTTGTCCTTTAAAGCGCAAATTGATACGACACCTGCAACAAAACAAAGTTTTGCAACGGTTTATGTTGATGAAAAAGAAGTCAAACGTCCGACTATTACTCAGTCTAACGGCTTAATTGATTTTAAACTGGTTGATGCGGACAGCAAAATTACAGCTTTTATAGAAAAATGGAATAAAACAAGAAAAAGAATTAATCTTATGGTTGAATCTAATGACCGTATGTACTTTTTAAAAGGATGCTCCGTTAAAAAGTTTGAAAGCTCCCAAAAAGCTTTTACTGTTTTTTATAATACTTATAAAGAAGCATAAAGGAAGTTTTATATGACAAAGGTATCAATAATTGTTCCTGTGTATAATGTTGTTGATTATCTTTCTGATTGTCTTGAAAGCCTTGTAAAACAAACCCTTGATGATATAGAAATAATTTGCGTTAATGACGGTTCAACTGATTCAAGTTTAATTGTTCTGGAAAAGTATGAGAAACAATATGATTTTATTAAAATAATTAATCAAAGAAATAAAGGTCTTGCTTCTGCCCGTAATGCCGGAATAGCAGCTGCAAAAGGTGAGTATTTGGGATTTATTGATTCAGATGATTGGATTGACACGGAGTTCTATGAAAAATTGTATGAGGCAGCAAGACGGCATAATACGGATATTGCAGCTGCAAGTATTATAAGAAAAAGAGAACATTCTCAAAAGTTTCGAATAAATTATTTTGATGAAGAAATTTTTTTCGATATTCAAGATAAAATTTCTGCTTGTAATGTGCCGGAAATGTGTTACGTCTGGAATAAGATTTATAAAAAATCATTTCTTGATAATAATAGCTTAATCTTTGCGGACGGTAAAAATTTTGAAGATATACGTTTTACAATAAGGGCTTTATATTATTCTAAGTCTTTAGTAACTGTTCCTGATATTTACTACTATTACAGAGTAAGAAAAAATTCTATTGTTAAAACACTTTCAAATGAAATGATTTCAGCGCGCGCGGAGTCTTTAAATGATATGTTTGAATTTGCAGATTTAAAAGGAATTATGTTTGACAATAAGTTTCGTTGTTTTACTGTAAAAATAGTTTATTTAGCTAAAATAACGATGTTAAAAATAAAGCAGTACCGTAAAGAGTACCGCTATTATTTATTTGGTTTTATTCCTATATTTAAAAAGCCTATATAGCTTTTATGTAAGCTTCAACATCGTCTTCAGTATTCATTTCTGTTGCAGCTACAAGGATTTTATTATCAGCAATTTTTAAACCGCCGATAATATTGTTTTGTTTAAGTTTTTCAAGAGTTTTATCAGCATCGTGAACTTCAATTACAAATTCGTTAAAGAAATTTTTGTTAACTGTTTTAATTCCTTTTTGGGCAAGTTTTTCTGACAACTTATGTGCAATTTTTGCGGATAAATATCCTGCTTGTCTAAAACCTTTTTCACCCATAACAGTCAGATATAAAGTTGCGCAAAGTCCTATCAAAGCCTGATTTGAGCAGATATTGCTTGTTGCTTTTTCTCGTTTGATATGTTGTTCACGGGTTTGAATAGTTAAACAGAAAGCTTGATTTCCATCTGCATCAACAGTTCTTCCTGCAAGACGTCCCGGAATCTGGCGCATAAATTTTTCTTTGCACGCGATAAATCCTGCATGCGGACCGCCAAATGACATCGGGATACCTAAAGTTTGAACGTCACCTACAACAATATCAGCTTCAACAGGAGGTTTTAATACTGAAAGTGATGAGATATCAGTACATACAATTAAAAGCGTATCAAGAGCTTTGATTTCTTTTATTTCACCATAGAAATCAGGATTTTGAATAAGAACTCCCGCATATTCGCCAGTGTTTTCAGGCAGCTTATCAAACCAATCAACTTCTATATCGTTTGAATATGTGTAAGTTTTTATTACATCAATATATTCGGGATTTAAAGAATTTGATACAAGGACTTTGTTTTTCTTAGATATTCTTACAGCCATCAATATAGCTTCAGCGCAAGCGGTAGCAGCATCATACATAGTGGCATTGGAAATATCCATACCTGTAAGTCTGCTAATCATTGTTTGAAATTCATACATTACCTGAAGTGTTCCTTGTGAAATCTCAGGCTGATACGGTGTATATGCTGTCAAAAACTCAAAACGGTTAGCAACTTGAGAAATACATGCAGGAATAAATTTGTTGTAAGTTCCTGCACCTAAAAAACTGATATAGTCAGTTTTGTTTTTCTTTGCTAATGATTTAATGCGTTTTTGCACATCCATTTCGCTTATAGGTTTTTCAAGTTCAAGTTTTTCCATACGGGCTTTTTCAGGTATTTGGCTGAACAAATCCTCTATGGATGCTGCGCCAATGCTTTCAAGCATTTCTTTTTTTACTTCATCAGTATGTACTAAAAAATTTTTCATCTTATTCCAATTCTTCTTTATAATCTTCGTATTCCAGCAAGTCGCTTTGTTCTGCATCATCACCTGTTGCTTCTATTTTTACAAGCCAGCCTTTTTCATAACTGTCTTCATTAAGTATTTCAGGTGATTCAGCTGCTGCTTCGTTAACTTCTAAAATCTTACCGCTGATAGGCATATAAATTTCAGATGCAGCTTTTACAGATTCAACTGCTGCAAATGTGTCGCCTTTCTGAAATTCCCTTCCTGTTTCTGGAAGTTCTAAAAAAACAATATCTCCAAGCTGTTCAACAGCATAGTCTGTTAATCCGATTGTAAAAGTGTTATCTCCGTTATCTAATAAGAATTCGTGAGATTTTGAACACAAAATTTTTTCTGTAATACTCATTTAATTCTCCTTTTTTATCCTTAAGGGTTTATATTTTTATTTTATTTCTTTTTTGTACAAATGGTCTTTTGACAACTTCTGCATCATGCAGTTTTTCTCTTATCATAACTTGAACAACAGAACCTGTGCAAATTTCTTTATCATTTTTTACATATGCCAGTGCTATATTGCAGCCAAGTACCGGGGATGGTCCTCCGCTTGTTATTACTCCGACTTTTTCGCCGTTTTTGTAAACTTCATATTCATGTCTTGCAATTGATTTGTCAAGCATTTTGATACCAATTAATTTTTTATTTGTACCGTTTTTAATTTGTTCAGTGATTACTTTTTTACCGTTGTAGTCATCTTCTTTGTCTTTGGGTACTGACCAGGATAATCCTGCTTCAATTGGGGTGGTATTTTCGTCAAGGTCATTTCCGTATAAATGCAATGCTGCTTCAAGTCTTAAAGTATCTCTGGCACCAAGTCCGATAGGTTTTATTCCAAATTCTTTTCCTTGTTCAAGGATTTCATCCCAAAGATATTCTGAATTTCGGTTTTCTACAAGAATTTCATAACCATCTTCTCCGGTGTAACCTGTGCGTGATATTAGAACTTTAATACCTGCGATTTTTGCAGGTTTAATTGTAAATGATTCCTGATGAGTGTTTAAGCCCATTTTGCGTAACAGTTCATCTGCTTTTGGTCCTTGTACTGCAAGTAAGGAATAATTATGTGATTGATTATCAATTTTTACATCATATCCTTTACTATTTCTGACCATCCAATTTAAATCTTCATCAATTCTTGAGGCATTGCAGATTACCAAATAATTTAATATACCAAGTTTGTAGATTATCAAGTCATCTATTAATCCGCCATGCTGGTTTGGCAGCTGGCAATATACAGCTTTTTCATAATCTAATTTTGTTATATTTTGAGGAACTAATTTATTTAAAAATTCTAAAGCATCTTTTCCAGAAACAAACACTTCTCCCATATGTGAAACATCGAAAAGACCTACATTTTCACGTACTGTTTTGTGTTCTTCAATGATTGAAGCATATTGAACGGGCATATGCCAGCCTGCAAAATCAACCATTTTCGCACCTAATTGCACATGTTTGTCATGTAAAAAAGTTTCTTTAGTCATAAAATTATCCCCCTTGTGTATAGATTAATTGTCTATGTAAATGGTTATATTGTCAATGTTTTATTGAGTAAGTTGAAGTTCAAATTACAATATGTTATAATAAGAGTGGTCAATAAAAGAAAGGAGCAATTATGAGAAAATTTAGTCACATCTTCGGGGGGGGGGAACTCTAACTGCTCCTGCATTTACTCTCGCTGAGGTATTGGTTACACTTGGTATAATTGGGGTGGTTTCTGCAATGACTGTACCGTCTTTGATACAAAATCATCAAAGGTCATCTTATGCTGTTTCTGCGCATAAGGTCTACAACGAGATGCAGCAAGCTTTAACACAATACCTGACCGATAACAATTCGGTAGGAATTAATGAAACAGGGTTGACTAATGCTGATTTGGATAACTCTGTTTTGCCGTTTATGAAAAAGTATTTTAAGGTTGTCAATGACTGTGGAGATAAAACAACACCTTGTTTTGCAAATAATTATAAGTCATTATCAGGAACTTCCATTACCGCCGGGAGAAAAGAAACTCTCAGGTGTGTAACCATAGCTAGCGGTGCTAGTATTTGTATGCAGCGATTCACCGGTGATTCAGATACAGGATTCGGTTATATTTATGTTGATACAAACGGACCTAAAGGTCCGAATATAGGTTGCAGAGATTATTGGAGAATGTTTTATTTTTCCGATGCATCGGTTGATGGTTATAGATTAAGTCCGGGGTGCAAAAAAGACGGAACTAAATGCCCTAACGGAGGAACTTTGCAGGCTCAAAGAGAATATGATTGGTCTGGCGGCTGCGGAGATCCAAGTGATCCGGAAGATATCGATGGTATCGGAAGATTAATAGGAAACGGCTGGGTAATGGATTACTAGAAAAAAAGGAAGGTATATAGCCTTCCTTTTTAAATCTCTGCAATTTTTTTATAAAGTTCTATTTGTTTTTCTGAAATATTTTTTGGTATTACGATTTTAATTTTTGCATTTAAGTTACCGTAACCCCCGCCTTTTTTAGGCAACCCTAATTCTTTTAATCTTAAAGATTGGCCTGAAGATGTTTTTGGCGGTATTTTGATTGTAATTTTACCATGTAAAGTTTCAATTTCTTTTTTTGCACCCAAAACAGCTTCAGGAGGAGTAATTTCAATCTCCTTAGTTAAATCTGAGCCGTTTACCTCATAATTGCTGTCTTTAATATTTATAACAAGGTACAAATCACCTTTGCGGCCGTATGAATCTGACTTACCTTCTCCTTTAATTCTAACTTTTTGTCCTTCAGAAATATTTGGAGGAAGTTTTACTTTAATTGATTTTGGTTCTGATTTAAAACCTGTTCCGCCGCAAGCACTGCAAAATCCGCCGCCCGGAGGGCATTGTGTACAGCGTTCCATATTATTAAATTTAACAGTAATAGGTTTTTGTTCAAATATGTCTTTAACCGTAACATTTAAATTCATTGTAACATCAAGATCTTCAGATTTCGGAGCTTGTTGTTGTCTTCTCCTTGATGATGTTTGCTGAGCACCGCCAAAATCAAAGCCGCCAAAATTCATACCTTGAGAAGATTTTGCTCTGCCGCTCATCATATCACCGAAAAGAGAGCTAAAGAAGTCCGAAAAGCCTCCCAAATCTTCGCCGTTAAAGCTGTAACTCTGGTATCCTCCGCCTTGACCGCCTCCAAAACCGTATTGCTCAAATCCCGGAGGAGGTGTATAGTTTTGACCGCCTTGCCAGTTTGCACCTAAGCTGTCATATCTTTGACGTTTTTCTTTATCACCCAAAACTTCGTATGCTTCGTTAATATCTTTGAATTTACCCTCAGCCTCTTTAGTTTTATTAACATCAGGGTGGAATTTTCTTGCCAGTTTTCTATATGCTGATTTAATTTCAGCATCTGTTGCGTCACGTTTAACGCCTAATATGTCATAATAGTCTTTATATTCCATTTGATATCTCCTAAACATATAATAATATAAAAATTATTAAAAATTGAAATAATTAATTATTTTTTAAGCATTAAAAAAGACAGAGTTCAATTACCCTGTCTTTTTTATTTATATTGTTACCAAAGCGGCTATGCTCCTTCTTTAGTTATAGCCTCGTAAGTTCATGCAAAACCCGGATGGCGGGTGGAACGGCAACGTTCCTAGAACATTAAGCCTGCTTCTCTGGCAGCATCAGCCAAAGCTGCAACACGACCGTGATATAAGAATCCTCCGCGGTCAAATACTACACATTCAATACCTTTAACTTTTGCTTTTTTAGCGATTTCTTCACCAACTAATTTAGCTGCTTCGATGTTTCCGCCGTGAGCTAATTTTTCTTTAAGTTCTTTATCGTTAGATGAAGCTGATGCTAAAGTTACATGGTTAACATCATCAATTAATTGAGCATATATATGTTTAGTACTTCTGTAAACAGCAAGTCTTGGGAATTCTGCTGTTCCTGAAAGTTTAATTCTTATAGATCTGTGTCTTTTTTGAGTTTTTGGTTTTCTGATTTCTTGTTTAATCATTTTTTTATCCTTTCAATTTACCTGTTTTAGCGGGCTTTTAACCCTCCACATGTAACAACACCATTCTTGAGTTTTATACAAAGCTCAATATGGCGGATGCAGCGTATGCTGCCTATTTCTTACCAGCTTTGCCGGCTTTACGTCTGATGTGTTCGCCTTCATATCTAACACCTTTTCCTTTGTAAACTTCAGGAGGACGTTTAGATCTGATGAATGCTGCAACATCACCAACTGTTTGTTTATTAGCACCTTTTACAGAGATTTTTGTGTTAGCTTCTACTGTAATTGTGATTCCTTCCGGCGGTTCAACTACAACAGGGTGAGAATAACCTAAAGATAAGTTTAGGTTTTTTCCTTCCATGTTAGCACGGTAACCAACGCCTTGAATTTCTAATTTCTTTTCAAATAAGTTTTTTACACCGTGAACTGCGTTTGCAACCAAAGTTCTTGATAAACCGTACAAAGCGTCAGTTTCTCTTGAAGTTCCAACTTTAGAAAGAACGATGTGATTGTCTTCAACTTTTACTGCGATTTCAGGACGAACTTCTACAACTTCTGTTCCGTGAGGACCTTTAGCCGTAACTGTTTGACCGTTTATAGTAACTTCAACTCCCTGAGGAATTTCGATAGGTAATTTACCAATACGTGACATTTTTTTCTCCTTTTGGTATATTTTGTAACAAGTTTAAGCTTTTCTACCAATTACGCTTAAATATTTCCACATTAACCTAATAAATATATACAAAGCCTAATGTAGTGGATGGAGTGGTTATGCTCCTTGTTTAGTTGTCACCTTTTAAGTTCATTCAGAACCCAGGTGGCGGGTGGAGCGGCTACGCTTCTAGTATACGTAGCAAAGAACTTCACCGCCGATGTTTTCTTTACGAGCTTTTCTGTCTGTTAAAAGACCTTTGCTTGTAGAAACAATAGCGATCCCCATACCGCCTAATACTTTAGGAAGGTTTTTAGCTTTGCTGTAACTTCTTAAGCCCGGTTTAGAAATTCTTTCTAACTTAGTAATGATAGGTTTGTTTTTCGCATCATATTTTAAAGTAATTTCTAAAACTTTGAATTTTCCAACTTCTTTTACATTGTAATCAGTAATGAAACCTTCTTCTTTTAATAATTTAGCTAATTGAACTTTTAATTTTGAAGATGGCATTTCTACTGTACTGTGAGAAACCATATTAGCGTTTCTGATTCTTGTTAGCATATCTGCTATCGGATCTGTATTCATTTGATTTTCCTTTTTAACTTGTGTCAAAGGTGCAATTAACTTGCACGCTTTGACTGACTACTTACTAAATTTTTTGTCCGGTTTGAATTTTAATTCACCTTGACAGGTTTTTAGCAGTTTAGCAAGTCAATAAAGTTTATAAATTCTATTTATATTTCTTTATGCCTTACTTAATGCTTTAGATTGCTCTGTTACTACCAGCTTGCTTTTGTAACGCCAGGTAATAAACCTTGGTGAGCCATTTTTCTTAGACAAATTCTGCAAAGACCAAAATCTCTGTGGAATCCGTGAGGTCTTCCGCAAATGCTGCATCTGTTATGTAATCTAACAGTAGGGTATTTGCCTGCTGCAGCTAATTTTGCTCTTTTTAGTTCTTTATCTATCATCGCTTTCTTAGCCATGAATTTCTCCTTCGTTCTGTTTTTTGTTTTTACTTATCTGATAAACAGTATAGCATATACTATTTATTCATTCCTTTAAAAGGCATTCCTAATAATCTTAATAATTCTCTAGCTTCATCATCAGTTTCAGCTGTTGTAATTATAGATACGTTCATACCCTTAACTAAATCAACTTCTTCATAAGTGATTTCAGGGAATAATGCTTGTTCTTTTAAACCTAAAGTATAGTTGCCGCGTCCGTCGAAACTTTTAGCGCTTATGCCTCTAAAGTCACGAATACGAGGAAGAACTACACAAATAAGTTTTTGTAAGAAATCATACATTCTTTCGCCGCGCAATGTAACCATTGCACCAACAGGCATACCTTCTCTTAATTTATAAGATGCAATTGATTTTTTAGCTTTTGTAACTACGCATTTTTGACCTGCGATTTTTGTTAATTGAGCTTCAATTACTTCTGCAATTTTAGAGTTGTGAGAAGCTTCACCAACGCCCATATTTAAAACGATTTTGTGAAGTTTTGGAACTTGGTTAATATTTTTGTAACCAAATTTTTCTTTCATTGCTGAAATGATTTCTTCTTGATATTTAGCTTTTAAACTTTTAGTTTTTGTTGTCATTTTCGTATTTCCTTAATCCTACGATACAATAACATTATACTACAAACATACGATTTGCATTATAATTTTTTTGCATCTAATTGTTCACCACATTTTTTACAAACACGAACTTTTTTACCGTCTACGACTTCATGTTTGATCCTTGTCGGTTTTTCGCATGCAGGGCATACAACCATAACTTTTGAAGCATCTAAAGGAGCCTCAATTTTTATAAGTCCGCCTTGAATGCCTGCCATAGGTTGAGGTTTTTGAGCTTTAGTAACCATATTTAAACCTTCAACTGTAACAGTTCCTTCAGCAATATTTACTTTTTTAATATTGCCTTCTTTTCCTTTATCTTTGCCTGCGATAATCATTACTCTGTCAGTATTTTTCACATGCAATTTTTTCTTTTTGTCTGTCATTGTTTTATTCCTTTTGTTTATTACTCAAATTTTATTGTGAGTTCTGTTCGCTTGCACTAACGGGTTAACCTATGCCTGCTTGTCTTGTACTTCTGCAAGCTAAGCTGTCGCCCTCTGCTCGCTCACGCTAGATAACTTCCGGAGCTAAAGAAACGATTTTCATATAACCTTTATCTCTTAATTCACGAGCTACCGGTCCGAAAACACGTGTTCCGCGCGGATTACCGTCTTTGTTGATGATTACTGCTGCGTTTTCGTCAAATCTGATAACAGAACCGTCATTACGTTTGATATCAGCTTTAGTCCTTACAACAACAGCTCTAACAACTTCAGATTTTTTTACAGGCATATTAGGGTTAGCATCTTTAACTGCTGCTACAATTTCATCGCCAACTGCTGCAAATTTTTTGTTTGAACTTCCCATTACACGAATGCATAAAAGTTCTTTTGCACCTGTATTATCTGCTACTTCTAGTCTTGTTTCTTGTTGTATCATTTTTCTTTTCCTTTATATTAAAGAATGTTTTACTTGTTTGGCAGCGCATTATCTATGCAATGTTGCCGTCCTGAAATTGGTTCAGGATGAAAGGACAGTGTTATAACACTATCTAGCTTTTTCTACTACTTCTGCCAATGTCCAGCGTTTGTCTCCTGAAATAGGTCTTGATTCAATGATTCTTACGATATCACCTTCTGAACAAACGTTGTTTTCATCATGTGCTTTGTAGTTTTTATTTGATTCAATAATCTTTTTGTATTTTGGATGTGGTTCATAGTCTGCAACTTTTACAACAATTGTTTTGTCCATTTTGTTGCTGATTACGATTCCTTGTTTTTCTTTTTTAGGCATTTTATTTATTTCTCCTTGTTTGTACCTATAAGTTTATGAAAAACCTATCGGGCGGATGAAGCGGCTATGCTTCTTTTTCTTTTATTACTGTTTTAGCTTGAGCTATTTGTCTTTTTGTTTTAGAAATCAATGCTGTGTTTTCTAATTTGTGAGTTGAAAGTTGAAGTTTGTAGTTAAACAAATCTTTTTTCCAGTCAACGATAGCACTTTGTAGCTCATCTACTGATTTTTCGCGCATTTCATTTAATTTCATTTTATTAGTTTCCTTCTATCTTTTATGAAATCCCTTATGGGATAAGCTATAAGCTTACGCTTCTAACTTGCTTTTTTCTACTACTTTAACTTTGATAGGCAGTTTTTGAGCAGCTAATTCTAATGCGTGAACTGCAACATTTCTATCGAAATAGTCAAGTTCGAAAAGAATTCTGTTTGGTTTAACTACTGCTACCCAATATTCCAAGTTACCTTTACCTGAACCCATACGAGTTTCTGCAGGTTTTGCTGTAATTGGTTTATCAGGGAATATTTTTATCCAAACGTTACCGCCACGTTTGATTTCACGAGTCATTGCACGACGTGCAGCCTCGATTTGTCTGCTGGTAATCCAGCCGGGTTCTTGGGCTTGAAGTGCATATCCGCCAAATTCTAATTTTGTTCCTCTGGTTTCATGACCTTTCATGTTGCCCTTCATCATTTTGCGGTATTTAGTTTTTTTAGGCTGTAACATTTTATTTGCTCCTGTTATTTTTACTTTTATTTTCTTCTAGTTGTATATGTTATTCAGCAGTTTCAACAGCTCTGCGTTTTGGACGTCTTGCGCCTTTGTCAGAACCTTCTTTACCGCTTTTAGCTTTAATGTTTTGGTCTGCTTTTTCACCAGGCATTAAGTTACCTTTGAAAACCCAAACTTTAACACCAATTTTACCCATTATAGTATCTGCTTCAGTGAAACCGTAATCTACGTCAGCTCTAAGAGTTTGAAGAGGAATTCTTCCTTCTTTAGCCCATTCTGAACGAGCGATTTCAGCACCGCCTAAACGACCTGATACCATAACTTTAATACCTTGAGCGCCTGCTCTCATTGTACGTTGCATTGCTTGTTTCATTGCACGTCTGAAAGCTACACGTTTTTCTAATTGTTGAGCAATTGCTTCTGCAACAAGTTGAGCATCAGCATCAATTCTTGCTACTTCTACAACGTTGATGATAATAGGTTTGCCGATATATTTAGAAACTTCTTTTTTAAGATCGTCAATACCTTGACCACCGCGACCAACAACTATACCTGGTTTTGCTGTAACAACTGTTACTGTTGTATTTTGAGCTTTTCTTGCGATTAAAATCTTAGAAATACCTGCTGTATAAAGTTTTTTCTTAATAAATTTTCTGATTTTTGCATCTTCTGCAACGAATTGGCCATAATCTTTAACCTTAGCAAACCATGTGCTTACCCAAGGTTGAATTATACCGATTCTAAATCCTGTTGGATGTGTTTTTTGTCCCATTTTATTTACCTTTTGTTATTACTACTACTTTTTAGTGATGTCACTAACTTTTAATGTTAAATGAGAAGTGCGTTTTAGTCTTGAATACATACGACCTTGCGCTCTTGTTCTTGCTCTTTTATATGAAACGCTTTCGTCAGCAAAGATTTCAGAAACCTTTAAGCTTTCAGCGCTTACGCCATATTTTTCTTGTGCATTTGCAACAGCAGCTTTCAAGTTCTTTTCAACTACTCTTGCTGCAAAATAAGGCATAAAACGTAACATGTCTTGAGCTTCAACGACAGATTTTCCTCTAACTTCGTTGATTACTCTGCGAAGTTTTCTTGCTGTCATTTTAATATCAGTTTGTCTTGATTTAGCTTCCATTGTTATTTTCCTTATATTTTACTTGGCTTCATGTTTGTTTGCTTTTATGTGGAAATTTTTTCCCTAAAGCTAACTAACGTTATTTTCTTTTAGCAGTCTTATCAGAACCTGCGTGTCCTTTGTATAATCTTGTAGGTGCAAACTCGCCTAATTTGTGTCCAATCATTTGTTCAGTTACATAAACAGGAACATGAGTTTTTCCGTTGTGAACGGCGATTGTATGACCTAACATATCAGGAACAATCATTGATGCTCTTGACCAAGTTTTAATAACTTTATGTTCTGAGTTTGCATTCATTTTTGCGATTTTATTTTGTAGAGCTTCTTCTACGTATGGACCTTTTTTTAATGAACGTGCCATTAATTTATTCTCCTTATTGGTTCTAAGGCTTACGGGGCATAAAGCCCCATTACCTATATATTGTTATTTCTTATTTTTTTCTTCTTCTAACGATTAATTTGTCAGAAGCTTTACCTTTTTTACGTGTCTTATAGCCAAGAGCCGGTTTACCCCAAGGTGTTTTAGGGTGTCCGCCTGGACCTGTTTTACCTTCACCACCACCGTGAGGGTGATCGCAAGGGTTCATTGTAACACCACGTACTGTCGGTCTGATACCCATGTAACGTTTTCTTCCTGCTTTACCGATTGATAAGTTTTTGAATTCTGAGTTACCTAAAGTACCGATAGTAGCCATGCATTCTTTTCTTACCATTCTCATTTCTGAAGAAGGAAGTTTAATTGTTACGTAGTTACCTTCTTTAGCCATTACTTGAGCTGCATTACCTGCAGATCTAACCATAACGCCGCCACGACCAGGTGTAAGTTCGATATTGTGAACAATTGTACCTAACGGAATTAATTCAAGCGGAAGTGCGTTACCAATTTGAACCGGTGCTTCAGGACCGCTTACGATTACGTCGCCTACGTTTAAACCTTCAGGTGTTAAGATATATCTTTTTTCACCGTCTGCGTAGAATACTAATGAAATTCTAACGTTTCTGTTCGGATCGTATTCGATTGTTTTAACTGTTGCCGGTACGCCGAATTTTTCACGTTTAAAATCTATGATACGGTATGTTCTTTTTACACCGCCGCCTTTGTGACGACATGTAATTCTACCTGTATTATTTCTTCCTGCTGTTTTTTTCAATGGTTTTAACAATGATTTTTCAGGAGTTGTGCAAGTGATTTCTTGATAATCACTTTTTGTCATCCCTCTTTGACCTGGAGATGTCGGATTTATTTTTCTGATTGCCATTTTTTGTTTTCTCCTTTAATTGGCTTGGTATCTTTTACAGGATATATGCCTTACACCCTGTTTTTGCTGCTCTTATTAAACAGCAACTAATTCTTCAATCGGATCGCCTTCGATTGTTACGATGGCTTTTTTAGAAGAATCTGTTCTTCCGAATTTATATCCCATTCTTTTTTCGTGTGATGGCATATAAACTGTTCTTACTTTTTTAACTTTTCTTCCAGGAAAAGCTAATTCTATTGCTTGAGCAATTTCAACTTTTGTAGCATCTTTTGTTACTTCAAAAGTGTATTGTCCAAGAGATGTAGCACCTACTGATTTTTCAGTTATGATAGGTTTTTTAATTACATCAAATAACTTTTCTGTATTTGTTCTTGCTTTACTCATTATTGTAGCCTTTCTGTTATATCGTTAACAGCAGATTCAGTAATTACAACAGAATCAGCTTCTAATAAATCTTTCACATTAAGGTTTGAAGGTAAAATAATTCTTACGCTCGGGATGTTTCTTGCTGCTAATTCTAAGTATTTGTTTTCAGCAGCTTTTACATCAGCAACGATTAAAGTTTTACCTGAAACGTTTAATGATTTTAATGCACTAACCATCAATTTAGTTTTTGGTTCAGTAATTGTAGAAAAATCTTTAACTACAACCATTTGTTCACTTCTAGCTGACAATGCTGATTTTAAAGCTAATTTTCTTGCTTTTTGAGGCATGTTAAAGCTGTAATCACGTGGTTGAGGTCCAAAGATAACGCCGCCGCCTGCAAACAATGGAGAACGTAAAGAACCTGCTCTTGCTCTGCCTGTTCCTTTTTGTTTCCAAGGTTTTCTGCCGCCGCCTGAAACTTCTGCTCTTGTTTTGCAAGAAGCTGAACCTTGACGTGCATTGTTTAATTGTCTTCTTAATGCTAAGTGCATTACATGTAAATTGGGTTCAACACCAAAAACACTTTCGTTTAAAGTGATTTCACCTAATTTTTCTCCATTTGTATTTAATATTTCTTTTGACATTTTGTTATTTCCTTATTATTAAATATTATCTCCGTTTAAGACTGCTTACCGCTTGCAGTTGCTTTATTTGGCAAGACCAGCCGGTTTTAATGACTTACCTTGTCTTGTATATAAAACTAATTCCATTTAGTTCTTGTTGGAACGATTGTTACCAATCTGCCTTCGCATCCGGGTACTGAACCTTTTACTAATACTAAGCTGTTATCAGCATCAACTTTAACTAATTTAAGTTTAGTAATAGTAACTCTTTCATTGCCCATGTTACCGGCCATTCTTTTACCTTTAATAACACGGCTTGGAGTTGTACCTGCGCCGATAGAACCTGGTTCTCTGTGGTTTTTAGAACCGTGTCCCATAGGTCCTCTTGAGAAGTTCCATCTTTTTACAGTACCTTGGAATCCTTTGCCGATTGATTTTCCGCAAACGTCAACTTTTTCTACGTTATCTAATACTGATAATTCGATTTTGTCGCCTACTTTGTAGTCTTGTGGATTGTCAATTCTGAATTCTTGAAGGTGTCTGAAATTTTCTAAGTTATTTTTCTTAAAGTGACCGATTTCAGCTTTAGTTAAGTGTTTTTCTTTAGCTGCGATTGTGCCTACTTGAATTGCGTTGTAGCCGTCTTTTTCAACTGTTTTTACTTGAGTAACAACAATCGGATCTACTTTAATTACAGTTACGGGGATAGCTAATCCTTGTTCGTCAAAGATTTGAGTCATTCCCAATTTTTTACCTATTACACCTAGTGTCATATTCTACCTTTCTTGCTCGCCATACTTGGTACGGACACAAATCCGTCCCTATTTCTGGGTTGCATTTTCTCTTGCGAGCGCTACGTCTTGCTAATCTTTACCTAATTTGAGGGCTTTCACCTCAACAGCCTTTCGGCTGTCCTGAATGAAGTTTTGCTTCAATCAGCCGCAGTTCACATTACATGCATAATGCTTATTTAGTTTTCAAAAAGTTTCATCTTGCTCGTTCGCCTTAAACGTGTTTCCTGTTGCCAACTTTAAAGATTTTTTTTGTTGGTAAGCTTTCACACTCGGCTCATTCGCGCTATAATTTAACTTCGATATCTACACCAGCCGGTAGATCTAATCTGCCTAATTCTTCAACTGTTTGTTGAGTTGGTTCGTATATATCGATAATACGTTTATGGGTTCTCATTTCAAAGTGTTCACGAGATTTTTTATCTACGTGTGGAGAACGTAATACGCAATATATACGTCTTTTAGTAGGTAAAGGAATAGGACCAGCTACTTTAGCGTCTGTTCTTTTTGCTGTTTCTACGATTTTGTCTGAAGATACGTCAATTAATTTATGATCGTATGCTTTTAAACAAACTCTGATTCTTTGTCTTTTTGTGCTTGCCATTTGCATTCCTTTTTCTTTTTAATTTCTGTATTACACTGCCTGGAAGTGCTATTCTACAAATATTTCGGATATTAGTAAATACTTTATTCCAAGCATATCAATGGTAAAACAAACAAAATCAGCTGTCAACAGTGAGATTTGAAAAATGTATAGATTTGTAAATCCCTGTTAAGATAAAAAAAGATTAACCAGTTGGTTAATCTTTTTTTTCATCTTTCTTATCTTCTTCTGATTCGGTTGTTTCTATTTCAGTATCTGATTCTTCCGAATTTTCTTCGTCTTCTGTTATTTCAACTTCATCTGAATCTTTATCATCTTCTGAAGTTTCTTCCTCATCAGATTCTATTTCTTCATCTTCATCAGCATCTTTTTCTTCTGCTGCAAGAGCTGCTTTAATTTCTTCTTCATCTTTAGCTCTTATAACAGGGATGGAAAGCATTAGTGCAACTTGTTCTCCGTCTTGTTCAAGATTAAGCTCAAGGGCTTCTTTATCCATTTCAACGTATTTTGAAAGCAGTTCAACCATTTCGCGTCGCATACGTTCCATTAACTCCGGTGTTAAATTTGTTCTGTCCTGCATTAAGACAACTCTTAAGCGGTTGCATGCTGTTTCTTTTGCTGATTCAGCCGTTTCCGGTTCTGTTTGACGAAAGAAACCTAAAACTTTGTTATATAAATCTGTAAAAATTTCTTTCATCTTACTTCTCCTTTCCCATTAAACCTGAGAAGAATTTTTTCATTTTTGCCATAACGCCTTTAGGTTCTTCAAGGTTTAAAAACGGAACATCTTCACCGATAATTCTTCTTGCAACATTGTTGTAAGCTTGACCTGCAAGTGATTTTTCATCGTTTACAATCGGCTCGCCTTTGTTGGTAGATGTGATTATTCCGGTATCTTCAGGAATTATACCTACCAAATCGGCAGAAAGTATTTCTACAACGTCATCAACGCTCATCATGTCATTAGATTTAATGAGGTTAGGACGAACTCTGTTTAGCAATAATTTGTATGACTTAATTTCTTCTTTTGCTTCTAAAAGTCCGATAATTCTGTCTGCATCACGTACAGCTGACATTTCAGGTGTTGTCACAACGATAGCTTCAGATGCACCAGCAACTGCATTTTGGAATCCTTGTTCAATACCTGCGGGGCAGTCTACAAGAATAAAATCAAAGTCTTTTTTAAGTTTTTCACATATATCTTTAAGCTGTTCTTCTGTTACAGCTGTTTTATCACGAGTTTGTGCAGCTGCCAAAAGACAAAGGTTAGGATTTTTTTTGTCTTTAACAAGTGCTTGTTTTAATTTGCAGCGTTCTTCCACAACATCTACAATTGTATAAACTATTCTGTTTTCCAAACCGAGTAATAAATCTAAATTTCTTAATCCGAGATCGGTGTCAATCATTACAACCTTCTTGCCGGCTTTTGCAAGAGCTGTACCAATGTTGGCATTTGTAGTAGTTTTACCTACACCGCCTTTTCCGGATGTTATTACGATAACTCTACCGCTCATTGTTTCTCCTTTTTATTAGCTGAGAGGCAGTGACGCCTTCATGTTATGTATAATAATTTGTTTTTTGTAAATGCAAGCTTCTTCCGGAGTGAAAGTTTCTGTCTTTTGAATATAAGGAATATTAATATTATCCGGACGTCTTGCAAACACGTCTGCTATTCTTAATTGTATTGCATTCATTTTTAATGCGCGAATTCTTGCATATTGGTTGCCTTCTGATCCGGCGTGAGCAATCCCTCCTAGTATACCCCATACTGTGATATCCCCTTTGGCAATAATTTCTGAACCGGGATTTACATCTCCTATTATAACGAGGTTTCCGTCAGAGGTAATACTTTGCCCTGAACGTAATGTTCTTTGAATGTATAATGTCGGAAGTTTTTCTGTTTCGCGCAGGCATTTTTGAACTTCTTCCGATGTGAAATCTATTTCATCAGCTTCGATGCTGTTAGCATTTTCTAATTCGCTGTTAAAGTCTTCTAGTTCGTCATAATCATTGTTAACCTGAATTTCTTCAACAACAGGAGCTTCTTGTTTATTTGAAACTTCTTCAACAGCTTCATTAATTGTTTCGGGGACAGCTGCCTCAATCACAGGTGTTTCAATAGTTTCAGCATTATTAACGGTTTCTTCTATCGGCGCAAATTCTTCTGCGGGTGAATCTTTTTTCAGTTCTTTCAAATCTTTTTCTTGGGCGAAAGTTTGAATAGGATTGTTTTCATCGCCAAAGATTTTGTCAAGAGCACGTTCTAATTCTACATTAACTTTTTCCTGATCGGCATTAAATTCAGGAAGGGGAACTTTATTTTCCAGAACTGAAACTTCAATTCCCAATTCTTCTGCAGACAGAACAGTTGCTTCAGAACTTGTATTTATGAATTCAATTTCAGAATTCATGGATTCAACAAGAGCTTTAATACTTGTCAGCTCGGTAGCTGATAAGTCAACAGAGCCGAGTTTTAAACATACTCTTTTGCTTTGAGCATCAGGCAGGTCTAATATTCTGCTAAGCTCATAAATGATTTCCGAAGTTTTACGGGCGTTTGAAACGTCTACGATAAAACCGTTTTCGATATATCCCTTATCCATAATTTTCCCTTCCGCAAATCTGTATTATATTTCATGAACATACATGAAACATTTCAGAACATCAACGGTTTATTTCGAATTGTAATATTTTATTTACGGAAGTTATGCAAAAACGGATTCATCTACATGTTTACCTGCAAGATGCTGAACCAATTCTGATTTGGTGATTTTTCTATCGCCGTTTTTGTCAAGTCCTCTGTTGCCTTCATAGTAATTTAAAAGTCTGCCGTTAGAACCTCTTTCACCTTCTGTGCAAAGTACTTCTCTGTCAGCTCTGCCGGGTAGAAATGTTATTGCATATAAATCTGCTGCTGACAATTTTGCATCGCTTGAAAATCGGTAGCTTTTTGCTATTTTGAGATATTTTTCGGCTAAATCCAATTGTTCAATTGGTGACATTGTCGCTATTTTTTCTTTAGTCAGGTTTAATCCGCATTTTTTATTAAGTTCATCAATTGAAGCATTGGTAAATTGAATTAAACCAACGGCTGTTGTTCCGTTCCAGGCAGTGGTGCTAATCCCTGATTCGCTGTTCATTACTGCAAGTAAATCTTTATAATTACAATTTAAATTTTTTGCAACCTGTTTAACTCTTTTTAAGAAGTTTTTATCTAATTTAGCGCTGTTTTGGAAATTTTTATCAATTGTCGGTTTGTAATCTTTTTCCTTAACTTCTGTATTTTTTCTTTTAGTTATAGAAGTAAAATTGTTATTTTCAGTATTATGATTTGCATAATTAGTATTAAATTCTTCAGTAAGATTTCTATTTTGAACCTGAGGTGTTAATGCAAAATTATAAGCAGGGGCATTGAAAGCAGGCGCCATAAGCTGATTTGCCATTGCAAAAATGTTGTTATAAGGCATAAACATAGGCATATATGCCGGCATTGCAAAGCTTTGCTGAAACATAAACATATTTTGCTGCGGCATCATAAAATTAAACAATGAATTCATCATTCCGAAGCGGAATCCTGAATTAAAAGAATTGCATCCGCAGCCGCCCCAATAAGGAGTAAAACCCATCGGCATACATCTGTTTATATAGAAATTGTTAAATCTCCAGTTATTGCAAAACATTTTTATCCCTAAAATTTATTCCCCGTATATATATAAAGTATTTATTGTTAAGAAAATTGATTATTTTTTCACTACATGTTAAAATATATTAATAAAAATTAACTATTAACTAATGTAAATTTTTATGTTTATTATATTATATATCTTAGGGCAGGAAAATTATGATTTTTAACGAGACAAAAACACATGAAATTACAGTAGACGTAGTTATTTTAACTTTGAAAAATAATGAGCTGCAAGTTTTGCTTGTTAAACGCGTGAATGAACCGTTTAAAGATAAGTGGGCAATTCCCGGTGGTTACGTGAGATTATCCGAAAACCTTGACCAGGCGGCTTTAAGAGTATTGAAAGAACGTACTAATGTAGACAATATTTATTTAGAGCAGCTTTATACTTTCGGCGATCCTCTTCGTCACCCTAATGCCAGAGTTATCACTTGTGCTTACTTTGCGCTTGTAAGATCAGAAGATATTCAAATTGTCACAACTCCTGAGTTGGGTTGGCATAAAATTTCCGATTTGCCGCCTCTGGCATTCGACCACAAAGAAATTATTGAATATTCGTTGAAAAGAACACGTGAAAGATTAGAATTATGCCCTGTGGCTTATCAGTTGTTAAACGAAAAGTTTACCCTTACTGAAATGCAGAAAGCTTATGAACTTATCATGGGTAAAAAGCTTGATAAACGAAATTTCAGGAAAAAAGCACTTTCAACTGACGGTTTAATTGAACTTGACGAGTATACAAAATCTTCATCTAAAAGACCTGCAAGATTGTATACTTTCGAAAACATTAAATTGAATTCAAAAAGAGCCCATTTTATTTCTAAGAAAAAGGAGAAAAAATAATGTTAGTTAATATAATTTGGGCAATTCAAATTATTTCTGCCCTGCTTTTGATTGTATTTATTCTTTTACATTCACCTAAAGGCGATGGAATCGCAGGGATTGGCGGAGCATCACACGTTTTTACATCACAAAAAAGTGCTGAAAAAACTCTAAACAAAGTTACAGGTGTTTTAGCCGCTATATTTATTTTATGCACATTCCTTTTAGGTTACGGCATTATTAAATAATAATGAGTGATGCGTTATGAGTGAAGATATATTTTCACGGAACGAACTCTTTTGGGGAAAGGAAAATCAAAAACTTCTTTCGACTAAGCATGCAGCCGTGTTCGGGCTTGGCGGAGTTGGCGGATTTTGTGCTGAATCTCTTGCAAGAGCAGGTATTGGTGAGCTTACAATAATTGATTTTGATGAAGTTTCTCCATCTAATATTAACAGGCAATGTACAGCTTTTCATTCAACAATCGGCAAAAGTAAGGCAAAACTTTTTGAAGCAAGATTAAAAGATATTTATCCTGATATTAAATTAAATGTGATTGACGATTTTTATCTTGACAGTTTTGACTTTGGCGGGGTTGATTATGTTGCCGATGCGATAGACACTATGCGTTCAAAAATTGAGCTTTTAAAATCCTGCGTCAGTTCTGATATTCCCGTAATAAGTTCTATGGGAGCAGGAAACAGGATTGATCCTTCTAAACTTTATATTTGCGATATTTCAGATATTGAAAATAAAAATGCACCGTTTATTTCAAATATAATTTATCAGCTTAAAAAACGCGGTGTAGAAAGTGGAATTACAGTTGTTGCAAGCCGTGAAAAACCATTCGTAAAAGAAAAGTTAAGCTCAACCGAGCAAATTGTAACAAAATCAGGGGAAAATATTGAATTTACAAAAATCACACCTGCTTCAACTCCCTTTGTTGCAAGCTGTGCGGGGATTTTTATGGCTTCATATATTACACAAAGTTTTTTAAAGGATTATAAATAAAATGAATATATTGGTAACAGGAGCATCAAAAGGCATAGGAAATGCAATAGCAAAGGAACTTGAAAAGTCAGGCAACTTATATGTTACGGGTAGAAATGAAGAAGCTCTTAGAGAATGTATCTGTAAAGATTACTGCGTTTGCGATTTGGCTAACGACATTGAAATTCTTGCTGAATTCATTGAAAAAAATAAAATTGATATACTGATAAATAACGCAGGCGAATATATTTATGGCGCTTTGGAAACTATGAGTACAAATGATATTCAGCGAATTTATCAGACTAATTTAATTTCACCGGCATATCTTATTTCTAAAGCAATCCCTGCCATGAAAAACAATAAATGGGGAAGAATAATTAATATAGGCTCTATTTCAGGTGTAATGGGAGAAGCTTATGCCAGTCTGTATTCATCATCAAAAGCAGGACTTATAGGTTTAACTAAAGCTTTGGCTCTTGAACTTGCAGAATATAATATTACGGTTAACACAATCAATCCCGGTTGGGTTGAAACTGAGTTAGGAATGAACTCCATTGATGAGAGTGAATTTTCAAAAGATGAAATTATTGAATGCATTCCGCAAAAACGTTTTGTAAAGCCCGAAGAAGTCGCAAAGCTTTGCAAATATTTAATTTCAGAAGATGCAAAAGGAATTACGGGACAATCAATAAATCTTTGTGCAGGATTAAGTGTAGGTATTTAACATGTGTCATTATATAGTGAATAAAAAGCTGGTTTATTATATTGAAACTATGATTATACCTCGTTATGCAGACTTTGATAAAGGTCATAATCTTGAACATGTTAATACGGTTATCAATGAAAGTTTAAAACTTGCTGCCGAATGTAATGAAAACCTTGAGTATGCTTATGTTGTAGCTGCTTATCATGACTTAGGTCTTTGTGAAGGCAGAGAATTTCATCATATAGCTTCGGGGAAAATATTAGAGGCTGATAGCCGCTTGCGGGAATGGTTTTCAGATAAAGAAATTAAATTAATGAAAGAAGCAGTAGAGGATCATCGGGCTTCTTCAAAAAATCCTCCGAGAAGTATTTACGGAAAAATTGCAGCTGAAGCAGACAGGGATATTGTGCCGCTGAAGATAATCAAACGCACAATTCAATATTCAATTAAAAACAACCCCTCTCCTGATAAAGAATCACATTGGAACGATTTAGTTACGCATATGGCTGAAAAATATTCTGAAAACGGATATATGAAATTATGGTTTAAAAATTCAAAAAATGCCGTTCGCTTGAAAGAACTTAGAACAATTATTGCAGATGAAAAGCATTTGCGTGAAATTTTTGAAGATTTATATGCTAAAGAATTTTGTTAACTATCTCTTGAGCTGTCATTTTTAAACAATCTAATTTATCGCATGTTGTCTGGCGATGCTCCCAAAGGCAAGGCTTGATGGGACAGTTATCATTAGCTTTAAGCGGGATAACATTTTCTGATTGCGGGATTAATTTTTTATCATCTGTCGGTCCGAAAATAACGTAAGTTTTTGTTTTTACTGCTACGCCTATATGCAGAGGAGCCGAATCAGAGCAGATAAATTTTTCCGATTTCGCAATAAGCTCACCCAAATCTTTAAGGCTGTGTGTTTTTCCGAAATAATCTTCAAAATTATTATTTTTAATATTTTTATGTATTGTTTCAATGCATTCTTTGTCGTCAGGACCGCCTGTGAGAATTACTCTTTTACCGTTTTCCAGCAGCAAATCAACGATTTGAGCCCAAGTTTCTGCGGAAATTGTTTTAATCATGCCTTTTTGAATACTCATTTTACTAACACCCGGGTGGATTAATATTGAATTCGGGATTTTTTCCTGCGGTTCAACATTTATCTCAGGTAATTCGGTTTTGTAATCAGTTACAGGAGATACTAAATCATGATACATTGCACAAGCGTACTGGTTTTTATTTAACGGAACAGCTTTAGTCAATAAAATTTCGCTTAATTTGCCTGTGTTATACCCGTAACGTTTTTTAATACCTGTTAGTGTCAAAAGGATACTGATTAATTTGTTTCCGCCTGATGAAACAACCATATCAAAATGACCTTTACGTGCCAAATACACAAGTTTTAACAGTTCTATATATTTATTTTTACCTTTTACGTCTATTAAAAATAAATCATCAATAATGTTGGTTAAAGATTTAACGCCTTTACTTCTCGGCTCAAGTGCAAGAGTTATTTTTGAGTTCGGGAATTCTTTTTTTAATGATATAAGTGCAGGAAGGAAAAATATTTCATCACCTATTCCGCCAAAGTTTATTGCTAATATGTTCATAATCAGATTATACAATAAAAATATTTTGTTTATAATTATTTTTAATTTAATTTCTGTTTTGTCACAAATTATGTTTGTAGTAATATAAATCTATGGTAAATAAAGTCAAGACTGCAACAGTTATCGGGTTAAATGCATATCAGGTTTTTGTGGAAACAGATGTGATTAATTCGCTGCCTTCTTTTTCTATTGTTGGTTTGCCTGACACGGCAATTAATGAGGCTCGTGACAGGGTGCGTTCTGCAATTAAAAATTCAGGCTTTACTTTCCCTGCTAAAAAAGTTGTCATAAATCTTGCACCGGCAGATTTAAAAAAAGAAGGTTCAAACTTTGATTTACCAATTGCAATCGGGCTTATAACCGAAGAAGGTATTTTAGAACCTGAAAAACTTGATAATTATGCTTTTATCGGAGAACTTTCGCTTGACGGTTCATTGAGAGGCATAAACGGTGTTTTGCCTTTAATTTTGGGGCTGAAAGAAGAAGGAATAAAAAATGTTTTTGTTCCGTATGTCAACGCAAAAGAAGCAGCTCTTGCGGGAAGCGATATGAATATTTTCGGAGCTCAGTGCCTGTCTGATGTGGTTAACCATTTTTCAGAAGCACCTCTAAAGCAGACAGTTGTTGATATAAACTCTTACTTAACCGTAAATTCCAATCAAGATTACATATATGATTTCAAAGATGTTAAAGGGCAGCAAAAAGCGAAGCGTGCGTTAGAAATCGCAGCTGCAGGCGCCCATAATATTTTGATGACCGGTTCTCCGGGGTCGGGTAAAACTCTTATGGCTAAGTGTTTTGCATCAATTCTTCCGCCATTGGAGCTTAAGGAAGCATTAGAACTTACAAAAATATACAGCATATCAGGTTTGTTATCTCCTGATGAACCTCTAATGACTAAAAGACCTTTTAGGTCTGTTCACCATACAGCTTCAACAAACGGTATAATAGGCGGTGGTTCTTCGCCAAAACCCGGAGAAATTACGCTGGCACACAGAGGAGTGCTGTTTTTGGATGAAATGGTTGAATTTCCGCGAAGTGTGCTCGAGGTTCTGCGCCAGCCTCTCGAAGACGGGGAAGTGGTAATTTCAAGAACAAAACATACAGTGAAATATCCGGCAAAATTTATGCTTTTGGGAGCTATGAACCCTTGTCCTTGCGGTTATTTAGGTGATAAAGAAAAGCAGTGCACATGCAGTGAGTTTCAAATAAGCCGATATCAATCAAGGCTTTCAGGACCGTTGCTTGATAGAATTGACTTGCATGTTGATGTTCCGCGTCTTACTTCAGAAGAACTTTTGAATACACAGCCTTCATCCGAATCTTCAACAGATATAAGGAAATGCGTTGTGAAAGCCCGTAAAATTCAGGCAGAAAGATACAGCAATGACGGAATTCTGACTAATTCGGAATTAACTTCCAAATTAATCAGAAAATATTGTCAAATAGATAAACCCAGTGCAGAGCTGCTTAAAATTGCCTCTGTAAAATATCAGCTTTCCGGCAGAAGATATGACAGAATTTTAAAACTTGCAAGAACTATTGCAGATTTGGAAGGTTCTGAAAATATTCAGCAGGCACATCTTATGCAGGCGCTTCAGTATAGAATGAATAACAGGAATTAATTAGGCAGGCATTCCCAGTATCCTTTGGTTTCGTCATCAGGACAAATATCATTGAATGCATAGTAAGCACAGCCTATGCCGTTTCCTTTTTGTTTTGACTTAATAGTGCAGGGTTCACCTAGTATATCAGCCCAATATTCATCCTTTAGCTCATCTTCCGTATAAATTTTGCTCATTTTACCAGGCACGAGTGCATCTCTGTTGTCAAGATAAAACTTGAAAATATCATGACCGTATTTATTTGGTCTTTTTTTCGGCCCGTTTATATCTACAACAATATAAATTTTATAATTTGTAATTGTTGCCGATACAGCTGTCCCGTCTTTCATAAGCTTTTCAGGTATTGGATAATCCACTCCTCCTGTTTTATAACTTTGTGTACCGTTATAGTTTTGTACTTTATCATATTCAATATCACCTATAACATTTGCATTTTTATAAAATAATTGTTTAAAAGCTACAGCTTCGGTGTAACCGTTAATTGTTTTGTCAAAGTTGTTAAATTGATTGTTTAATCCCTCACCGCTTTCAAGTACGGTAAATTGAACAGCCTGCGAAATAGTTGAATAAGATTTTTTGAACTGGTTCTCCAGCACTTTCTTTTGATAATTTGATATCAACGACGGCATTGTCATCGCCGCAACCACACCAATAATGCCGAGAGTAACTAATACTTCAGCGAGTGTAAATGCCTTAACCCCTTTTACCCAAGCAACCTTACCGGGGGGGGGGCAACCCTTAATGCTTTAATATACATAATTTCAGCCTCCTTTTTCTCTTATTATTATTTACTATCGCAGATGTTTTGTCAAGACATCTGTATTTAAGTCGTTAAATTGAAGAAACCAGCCACAAGCCCGACAACAGCCGAAACACCTAAATAAAATAGAGGATCTCTTTTTTCCGTAATACTTGCAACAAATAAACAAACCAACAAAACCATTCCAAGAAGGTTTATATTATCAATAAACATATCAACCCCTATAGCTGCCAAAAGTCCGCAGCCTGCCGGTTTAAGTGTATAAATTACTGACTGAACGTATTTATTATGTTTAAATTGTTCCAAAAGTTTTGAAATTATTATAACTATTATAAATGATGGTAATATTACTGATGTTGTTGCAATTGCGGCACCTAAAATTCCTGCTGTTTTAAATCCTGCAAAGGTTGCAACGTTTACACCTACAGGTCCCGGTGTGATTGAAGATACAGCAATCATATCCGACAGCTGTTTTGTTGTATACCATTTTTGAACATCAGCTATATGATAAAGAAACGGCAATGTAGCATATCCGCCGCCAAAAGAGAATAATCCGATATGGAAAAATTCTAAAAATAATTTTAAATAAATCATCATTTTTCCTTATCTCCATATTCAATTTTTTTCTGAACCTGAAGCCATAAACCTATGAATATTGCAAGAATAATCAGAGCGGCAGGTGGAGCTTTAAAACATGTTGATAAAATAAATATCAGGAAAAATACCCAGCAGGTAAATTTATCAACAACGCTTTTTCTCCAAAGTTCTTTTACGGCAAGGAACAAAAGCATCAATACTCCGATACCTACTCCCCAAAAAATACTTTGAATAAATTTAAAATGCACAATTTCTTCAAGTAATTTTGCAATAATAATGATTGAAATAAAAGCAGGAGTAATCATTCCGAGTATAGCAGCAAAAGCTCCGCCTGTTCTTCTTAACTTATAACCAACAAAAATTGAAAGATTTGCGGCAATAAGTCCCGGTATGCTTTGGCTTAGGGCATAATATTCACACAGCTCATCATCATCAATCCAATTTCTTTTTTCAATCAGTTCAGACTGCAGTATCGGCAAAATTACATAGCCGCCGCCAAGCAGTAATGTACCTACTTTGAAAAAAGTTTTAAATATTTGGTATAAAGTCTTTTCCATATCTCTAGTTGTTAAGAGTAGCTTTTAATCTCGCCATTGCTCTTGCAATAGCAGCTTCAGCTCTTTTAGCATCAATTTCAGCTTCTGATTCGGCAAGTCTTGCCTGTGCTCGTTTTAAAGCTTCTTTTGCTCGTGTTACATCTATTTCATCACCATTTTCAGCTGTTGTGGTGAGGATTAAGGCTTCATCATCTTTGTATTGAAAAACTCCGCCCATTGTTGTGAAAAATTTTATTTCATTTTCTTTAACAGTCTTGGTAACACCTATATCTAAAGCTGCCATAACTGGAATGTGACCTTTTAATATACCGATTTCACCATCAGTGGTTCTGGTATAAATTTCGTCTACATTCTCGTCAAAAACAACTCTTTCATGTGTAATTATTTTTAAGTGCATGATAGAACCTCAATGTCTTCTTGGTTGCTCGCTTGCGGGAGCGGGAGTTCGCAAGAACTCATTCCCGCGTTTAACGGGTCTGCGGTTGTTGTCTACAATGGCATTTGCCATTTTGCCAACAAACCTCGCCCTCAGCTCGCAATCCGCTTGGCTTTTTCAACAGCTTCTTCAATTGTTCCTACCATGTAGAAAGCTTGTTCCGGAAGCTCGTCATGTTTGCCTTCAATAATTTCTTTAAACCCTTTAATTGTATCTTCAAGTTTTACGTATTTACCCGGAATACCTGAGAATTGTTCAGCAACAAAGAAAGGTTGAGATAAAAATCTTTGAATTTTCCTTGCTCTGTTAACTGTTTCTTTATCTTCTTCAGATAATTCATCCATCCCCAAAATCGCAATGATATCTTGAAGTTCTTTATATTTTTGAAGTATTTCAAGAACTTTTCTTGTAACACTGTAATGTTCTTCGCCTATAATATTAGGATCAAGAACTCTTGAGCTTGATTCCAAAGGATCAACCGCAGGATAAATACCTAAAGATGCGATTTGTCTTGATAATACAGTAGAAGCATCAAGGTGGGAGAAAGTTGTAGCCGGAGCCGGATCGGTCAAGTCATCAGCCGGTACATAAATCGCTTGAACAGAAGTAATTGAACCGTCTTTGGTTGATGTAATTCTTTCTTGAAGCTCACCCATTTCATTTGCAAGTGTAGGCTGATAGCCAACAGCTGAAGGCATACGTCCTAACAATGCTGATACTTCAGAACCTGCCTGAGTAAATCTGAAGATATTATCAATAAATAACAATACATCCTGTTTAGAGTAATCTCTAAAATATTCGGCAGCAGTTAAAGCTGAAAGCCCTACTCTCATACGTGCTCCAGGCGGTTCATTCATCTGCCCGTAAATAAGAGCAACTTTGTCAAGAACTCCGCTTTCTTTAAACTCGTTCCATAAGTCGTTCCCTTCACGAGTTCTTTCTCCTACGCCGCCGAATACTGAAACGCCGTTGTGAGCCATCGCGATGTTGTGGATTAATTCTTGGATAAGAACGGTTTTACCTACGCCTGCACCGCCAAATAAACCGATTTTACCGCCTTTTTGATAAGGTTGTAAAAGGTCGATTGCTTTAATACCTGTTTCAAGAATTTCAATGTTAGTATTTTGATCAACTAATTTCGGTGATTCTCTGTGGATTGGAAGATATGTATCAGTATTAATTTCTCCCATTTCATCAACAGGTTCTCCTACAACGTTTAAAATTCTTCCTAATACCGGTTTTCCAACGGGAATTTTAATAGGTTCGTTAGTATTAATAACTTTCATGCCTCTTTTTAACCCGTCAGTTGAAGACATAGCAACAGTTCTTACTCTGTTAGAACCGAGCATCTGCTGAACTTCGGCAACAATATAAGAGCCGTCATCTTTATTTATATGTAATGCAGTATAAATTTCAGGTAATTCACCTTGTTGAAACTCAACGTCAATAACAGGACCGATAATCTTTGTTATTAACCCTTCATTTTTTGTTAATGTATTATCCATTTTGCTCTCCTTTAATGCTACAATTATATAACAAGAAAAAAAAATAACAATTAGTCATATAAATTAATAATATTTAAAATAATTTACATTGCACTAGCAAAAATTTTTTTTCTTGTGTATTATATGTTTCATAACTTTTTATGGAAGATATAATGCAGTTACTAATTGAAAAAGAATTAAATTCTAGTGATAAGATATTGAAGCCCGACTTCAATTCTAAAACAGGGCGCGAACTTCTGGCTTTTTACCTTCAAACGAAGTTCAAACAAATTTTAGCCTATGATAAACGCTGTCCAACCCCGATTTTTAAAGAAGTCAGTCCTACATTTATATCAAGATTTACAAAAAGGCTGATAAATAATCCTTCTAAGCGTTTGCTTATAGGTATTACGGGCGAATCCGCCTCAGGCAAGTCAACTATATGCCGGGAGATAAAAAACATTATTGAACAACTCTCAATGCCTGTATCTGTCCTTAGTACGGATAATTATTTTAAAGATATTTCTGCCCTGATAAAAAAATACGGAAGTTTTGACAATTTGACCGATAACGGTTATGACATTGATGCCCCTGAAAGTTTTCAATTGGAATTATTAAAAACAGATTTAGAAGCCTTGTCATCAGGGTGTGATATTAAAGCTCCGCGCTATGTTCCAAACGGAACAGGAGTTTCTATTCCTAACTCTTTAGATATTTCATCAGATAAAATTATTGTAGTAGAAGGTATAGCTACAATGTACAAAGATGTTAAAGATGTTTTTGATGTAAAAATTTATATAGAAACCGAAAACAATATCAGACGTGAAAGATTTATTAAGCGTGCTATGGCTGAACGAAATCAAAATGAAGAAAATGCAATTAAACAATGGGAATATTTGCTTCATGCAGGCGAAAAATATGTAATTCCTTGCAGAGAAAATGCTGATTTTGTTTTAAACGGTCATTCTGATTTACAATATTTTGATAAAATTTTAGAGTATATTCACACTATTACAAACAATTTTCAATAAGTTTTCTTAATACTTTTGACTTTTTTGCCACACTCTAAAAAATATGATACAATTACAAATAATTATTATTGTGTAATTTTTTTGAATTAAATACACTAAATAATTGATACGGTATTTAACATATTTAATTATAATAAAGCAGGATATAAATAAGAGATAGGTGGCAAGTGAGTAAGAATTTTATAGACAGGTTTTATGAAGAAGATACTAAAGACCAGTTCTGGAGCTTAAACAAGAAAATCGGAATTATTTGCGTAGTACTGTTTTTGTCTGTCATTATGATAAACACAACAGGCTGCACAAAAAACGAAACAGCAGATGACACTTCTCCTGACAGCATATCTATTGAGCAGCCGGGAGGTATTGATTCTCCGCAAGATACCGTGAAAGTCGGAAATGACGGTATTAATGCGGCAATAGCACCTGATGATGTTTCTGTGGTGGCCGATCAGAGCGCGAAAAACAACCAGAAAATGGTAGCAATGTCTGTTGAAGACATGGGAAGATCTGATCCGTTTTTGCCAGAAAGTGAAAGAGTTGTAGTAAAACCGAAACCGAAATTAGATTATGATTTGGTTCCGCCTCCTGAAATGATTGCAGTTGACAGTAATGCTGTTGATGTAATTGCAACAAAAGTTTCGGGAATTATGTATGATAAATTTAATCCTTCGGCAATATTAAATATTTCAGGTTCTGATTATTTGGTTAGAACAGGTGATATAATAAATAATTATAAGGTATTATCAATCGGAAAAGATAATGTAACCGTACAATTAGGTGCCAATGTTTATAAAGCTGGTGTCGGTCAATTGTTTACGGGAGAAGGTATTAACTATAATACGATTTCTAATCTTGAACACAAATTCGGCGGTTCAGGAAACCATAATGTTAACAGAAAATAATTAATAACCAGGAGCTAATATGAAAAATACAATTTCAAGAAAAATTATTGCAAGCATAATGTTAACAACATTTGTTTTTTCAAATGCATCGTTAGCAGCTTTTGCAATGGAAGATGCCGGTATTATTCAATACGGTGAGAGTGCAAAACCTGTTATAAGACAGGAAGTTGCTGAAAATACGTTAAGACTGAAAGGTGATGTAAGTTTTACCGATAAGAATATCCCTATAAGCATAAGTCTTAGAGATTCTGATGTAAAACAGGTTTTAAGAATGTTTGCAGATAAAGCAGGTAAAAATATCATTTTCCACAATTCCGTAAGCGGTACTGTAACACTTGATTTAGTTGATGTTCCTTTAAATTCGGCGTTCGAAATGATTATGGAAATCAGTGAACTGAATTATGTTTTGGAAGGTAACACTATTATCATAGCTCAAGCCGGAGCAACTGACTTTAATCTTGGTAAACAGGAAATGACATCAATTCCTGTAAAATATGTTGGAGCTTCTGCTCTTGCAGACTTCTTAAATAAAAATATTTTCGCTATGAAAAAACCTGGTTTATCCGATACAGATATTATTGTTACTAACCCTGTAACTAATGAATTGCTTGTATTCGGTAATAAAAATGACGTAGAAATTGTAAAAAAAGTTGTAGAAAAGTTTGATAAGAAACCTCAAACAACTACATTCAAAGTAAATCATACTACTCCTGCAGAAATGGCTGATATGATTTGTAATATGTTATTACCTGCAACCGGTGCAGGAGCATCAGGTGGAGGCGGTGGTGCTTCATCAGGAAGCAGCAGCAGCTCATCAGGTTCATCATCATCAGGCTCCAGTGATTCAGGCAGCTCGACAGGTGGTGCTGCTCCAGCCGGTGGCGGCGGTGGCGGAGGCGGTGGTGCCTTAGCTTTAAATGCAGGGACAGTTGCTTGTACATTAGATGGCAAAGTAGACGGAACTTTAAGCTCACTGGGCTTACAAAACCTTGCAATTTCATATTACTCAGGATTGGGTACAATTAACGTTGTAGGCGGGTCTGAACATCAGCTTGAAATGATTAAAGACTTTATTAACAAAACTGATAAAAAACAACCTCAAGCATATTTAGAAGTATCTATTGTTGAGTTAAACGAAGATGGTTCTAAAGAATTGACAAATACTTGGACTGTTATGAGTAATTCATTCTCAGCTTCATTCGACGGTACATCAACATCTACGGATTCTATGTATCCGATATTCTTCAAAGGAAACGGATGGACTCTTGTTGACCCTGAATCATTCTCAGACGGTAAATATGAAGAAGTCGGTAAGGTTGGTAAATGGAACGGACCTTTGAATATTATGTACACAATTAACTACCTTGTTAAAAACGGAAAGGCAAGAGTTGTAGTTAATCCTCGTATCATAATTACAAACGGTGTAGAATCAAAAATTGAAGTTACTCAAGATTACTTGGAAAGCGTAGAAGTAGATTCTTCAACATCAACAGGCGGTACTGTTGTAACCAGAGATTACAACGTTGCAGATGATCAGGGTGTTACAGTAGGTATTACTCCGTTCATAAGCCCGGATGGTTATGTTACATTAAACATTGTACCTGAATACTCAACTGAAATCGGTGCGGTAGACGGTCAAGAATCTATAAACGGACAAATTATTTCTTATAAGGCAGCTACATTGCTCAGCCACAGAAACTTAGATTTGAAAAATGTAAGAATCAAAGATGGAGAAACTCTTGTAATCGCAGGTATGATTCAAGAAAAAGAATCAAAAACAATTAACAAAATACCTGTACTCGGTGATTTACCATTGGTTGGCGCGTTATTCAGAAGCACTATCAGTTCAAAATCAAAATCTGAAATGGTAATAATGATTACTCCAAAAATCATTACTGATACAGAAGACGCGATTGGAAATACTGACACATTATAGAATAAAATGATAATATAAGATGAATGAACTACTAAACAGGTTAAAAAACAGTGTCAATACACAGATACTGAATAAGGTCGACAGCACACTATTGGAACAATACAAATTTGTTCCAATTAGTGTTAAAGACAATTTTCTGTTTGTTGCTATCAATTCTTCTTCCGATAAAGAAGTAATCAACCTTAAACTGAAAGAATTTTATCCGCAGCAAGTTAAATTTATTCAGGTGCCTGACCAGGATTTATTTGATTTGATTAAAAGCCTGAAAGAAGATATGCAGAAAGAATCAGGTGATGACGGCACATCAAAGCAGGTAAAACTTGGCGAACTTTTAGTTCAAAAAGGTTATATTAATGATGTTCAGCTTTTGCAGGCTTTAGCAGAAAGCAAACGACAAAAGATTCCGATAGGTTCTACTTTATTTAAGCTGGGATTTATCACTCTTGACCAGCTGAAAGAAATTCTTCACCTGCAAACAGGTTATGATTTGGTTACTCCGGAGCAATTAGCCGGGCAGGAAAAATTCGTTAAGATTCTTCCTGAAGACTTTATCAAGAATAATAAAATTATACCGATTTCTTCGGATGGAAAAACTTTAATCTTGGGTGTTGTTACACCTGTAAAACCTGATGTTTTAAAAGAAATCATTTATTTAACAGGACAAAATCCTAAACAATTATTGATGACTCATTATGAGTTTGAGAACTCATTAAATACTTTCTTCAGTGAACAAAAGAAAGAAACCGAAAGAGTTATCAAAGAGATTGAATCAGAATCTCAAGAGTTTGAAGTTGAAGAATCCCTTGCGGATATGGTTGATAAACAGTTAAAGGATTCAACCGGTTCTGTTGCAAAATTCGTAAACCAGATTATTACAAACGCTATTGATAACAAGGTATCAGATATTCACATTGAACCGAGATTATCAGGCTATATCGTTAGATACAGAAAAGACGGTATGCTTCAAAAAGTTCTTGATATTCCTCCAAAGGTTGAAACTTCAGTAATCGCGCGTTTCAAGGTACTGTCAAGAATGAACATTGCAGAACACAGACGACCTCAAGACGGTACGTTCTCAATTAAATATAAAAACGGTTCTTATGACTTCCGTATTAACACACTTCCTGTTTCGGGCAAAGAAAAGGTTTGTATCCGTGTACTTGCTCCTGCGGTCAGCTTGAATGCTGATGATAAAAATATTAAACTGGTGGGTGGTACTGAAGAAGATGTTGCTAAAATTAAGAATATGGTTAGCTGTCCTAACGGTATTATCTTAACATCAGGTCCTACCGGTTCAGGTAAAACTACTACGCTTTATTCGGTATTAAAAAGCTTGAACGATGAAGACGTAAATATTACAACAATCGAGGATCCGATAGAAATTAAGCTGGAAGGTATTAACCAATCTCAAATTAACGCAAAAGCAGGTATCACGTTTGCATCTTGTATGCGTGCGATATTAAGACAAGACCCTGATATCATTCTGGTTGGTGAAATTCGTGACTATGAAACATTGGAAATTGCGATTTCGGCGGCCTTAACAGGTCACTTGGTATTAAGTACAGTCCACACAAACTCAGCTGCAGCAACAGTTACACGTTTGATTGAAATGGGTGCAAAAGATTACCTGGTATCTTCTACTTTATCAGGCGTTATTGCTCAACGTTTGGTTAGAAGACTTTGCGATGACTGTAAAGAAGAATTCTTCGCAACTCACGATGAAGCAAGACAGATAATTGCAAACGAAGATGAAATTAAGGAATTTATGAAAAAACCGATTTATAGAGCTAAAGGATGCAACAAATGTGATTTTACAGGATACAAAGGCAGACTTGGCGTATATGAAATTATGGCTATCAACAAAGAAATTAAAAAATTAGTTGCATTAGGTGCTCACGATTTGGAAATTGAAGAAGCTGCGGTTAAAAATGGTATGAAAACACTTCACCAATCATGCTTAAACCATATTCTGAACGGTATGACTACAATAGATGAATTCGTCAGAGTACTCGGTGTGGTTAATGAATAGGAGAAACAATGACAATATATAACTATATAGCATTAAAGAATAATAAAGATATTGTTAAAGGTAAAGTTGATGCTGCCGACCTTCGCGAGGCTCGTGAAAGTATCAGAAAATTAGGCTTTATTCCTACAAAAGTATACGAAGAAAAAGCGAAAGGCGACGATAAAGCCGATAAAAAAGATGATGTTAAAGCCGGCAAAATTAAAAAGCTCGGGCTTCAAGATCGTATGGACTTTACTTCAACGCTTCAAATTCTTGCACAATCAGGTATACCTATCATTGAATCATTAATGTTCATTGAAAACGATGCGGCTAAGCTTAAAGTAAGACTTGTTGCAAAAGAGCTGAGAAGGCAGATTATGGCTGGTGCAACTTTCGCTGATACAATTGCAAAATATCCTAACCAGTTCGGACAAATTTATATCGGTCTGTGTAAAGCAGGGGAAGATTCCGGTGAATTGGAAAAAACATTACAGCGTTTGTTGGAATTATTGAGTAAAGAAGCTGCCATTAGAGGTAAAGTTATCGGTACATTAATGTATCCGATGTTCGTTATCGTTTTGGCTGTAATCATTGTACTTGTAATGTTAATGTTTGTATTCCCTGTATTTAAAGAAATGTTTGACGGTATGGGTAAAGAATTACCTTGGATTACTGCTACATTAATGAGTGCCGGTATATTCCTGAAAACATACTGGTTCTTTGTTCCGCTTATCTTGGGTTCTATTTTCGGTTTCTTTGCGTTCATTATGAACTGGCAACCTAGTAAAAGAAAAATTGATGAGTGGGTTTTAAAAGTTCCTCTTTTGTCAGATTTGATACAGTATTCAAACTTTGCAAACTTTATTGCGGTTATGCAGGTTGCTTATGATGCGGGTGTTCCGATTATTGAATGTTTGTATTTGGCAAATATGACTTTAACAAACTATACGTTAAAAGTTAAAATTGAAACTGCTACATTGAAGGTTCAACAAGGGCAGCACCTTTCCATTGCATTGCGCTCAACACGTGTAATGCCTAAAATGATTCTGTTTATGATTGCAACAGGTGAGCAGTCAGGTCGTTTGGGTGATATGCTTCTCCAAGCAACTTCTTTTATTGATAAAAAGCTTGATGCAATTATTGATACAATGACAAAAATGATTGAACCGATAATGTTGATTGTAATCGGAAGTATCGTATTGACATTAGCGTTAGCATTGTACTTACCGCTTTTCAACTCTTACATGTCAGATTAAAAAACAGGAGAGCAGATTTGAGTAAGAAAACATACGTAATTACCGGTGCAACATCAGGTATAGGCAATACTCTGGTAAAGGAGTTTTGCAAAAATAATACTGTTTTTGCAGGATATCGTAATGAAAAGTATGTTGATGAGTTAGAAAAACTCGGTGCAATCCCATTTTATATAGATATGGAAAAAAAGGATTCTATTGCTAAAGCTGCTGCATTTATAAAATCTCAGACAGAAACTATTGATACAATTATAAATGTTGCAGGGTGTGTTGTTGCAGGTGTGATGGAAAAGCTGGATGTTAACGAAATTCGAAAACAGTTTGAAATAAATACCTTTTCACATTTGGATTTTACTCAAAGGCTTTTACCTTTGCTTGTAAATGGCAAAATAATAAACATCAGCTCAATGGCAAGTTATGGAATTTTCCCTTTTGTAGGTCCTTATTGTGCATCTAAGAGAGCTTTAGATATATTGTTTAACTCAATGGCAATCGAATCAAATATTAAGGTGATTTCAGTTAAACCGGGTGTTATTGCTACTCCTTTATGGGGAAAATCAGTTCAATTAAATAAAAAATCAATAGAAAATTGCAAAAATCATGAAAAAGAAATGCAATATATGGTTGCAAATGCTGAAAAAAATGAAAAAAACGGACTTGATGTACACAAAGTAACTGATTTAATAGTTAAAATTGACAGTTTGGATAATCCTAAATCATCATATACAGTGGGCAATGATGCAAAGTTTGCACAATTCGTATCTAAGCTTCCGCAAGATTGGATTAATAAATTAGTAAAATGCGGGATAAAAGCTAAGGTTTCTTCCGTAAAATAATCTCATAGTTAAGAACTTCAGCTATTTCAGCCAATTCTGAAACTCTTAATCTGTTATTTTTCATTTTGTTATAAAGGTTGCGAATACTGTCTTCTTTACCAAAAAGCTCATTAACAGCGTATTTCAAGAGAGTCATATTTAGTCCTTCAAGGTTTGCAAGGAACTTTAGCTGGGAACAAATGTTTTTAGTTTCAAGTTTAAATTCTTTTGCCATATTAAAAATTATAACATATTTGACATAATATTTCAATATATAATGAAAAAATTCACTATATAATGAAACAAAAATAATTTTGACATTTCTTATCCTCCACGAGGTCACTTGTAAAAATCTTTGTATTTGTGCTAAAATTGCTCATAAATATTACTTAAGAGGTAGAATATGAAAATAGCTTTGTTAAATCATGGATGTGCAAAAAATCTTGTAGACAGTGAACTTATGCTCGGGCTGCTTGCAAATAAAGGACATGAAGTTACTCTTGATGAAAAGGATGCGGAAATCGTTGTAATTAATACCTGTTCTTTTATTCATGATGCTGAAAAAGAGTCAGTTCAAGCTATTTTGCAAATGGTTCAAGACGGTAAAAAAGTTATAGTCACAGGATGTCTGCCTCAAAAGTATAAAGGGGAGCTCAAGAAAGCTATTCCTGAAATATCCGGTATGATTGGAACTGCTGATATAAAAGAAATTGTTGAAGTAGTAGATAAAGTCGCTCACGATCAAAAATATATTTCAAAAGTTTCAGAAAAACCTGAATATATTTATCCTGAAAACATTGAAAGACAGCAGATAACAGTTGGAGCAAGCTCTTATATTAAAATTGCTGACGGTTGTAATTATCATTGCGGATACTGTATTATTCCCCAGCTTCGCGGAGAATATCATTCAAGAACTATTGAAAATATTGTTGAAGAAGCAAAGGCTCTTGTCGAAAAAGGTGTTACCGAGATTGTGCTAATTGCGCAGGATACAACAAGCTATGGTATTGATTTATACGGAAAACAAGAGCTGCCAAGACTTTTAAAAGAATTAAACAAAATTGAAGGGCTTGGATGGATAAGAATAATGTATGCTTACCCTTCACAAATGAGTGACGAATTAATGGATGCCATTGCAAGTCTTGATAAAGTTGTAAAATATGTAGACCTGCCGCTTCAGCATTATAATGTGGAAATATTAAAAGCTATGCGCAGACCTGCTTTTGATTATGATGAATTGATTAAGAAAATAAGAACTAAGATTCCTAATGTTGCTATCAGAACAGCATTTATTGTAGGGTATCCTGGTGAAACTGATGAACAGTTTAATGAGCTATATGAATTTGTAAAACGTTCAAAATTTGATAAAATGGGTGTTTTTGAATATTCAAGAGAAAGAAATACTGCATCTTATTCAATGCTTGAGCAGGTGCCTGCAAAAATTAAAAAGCAAAGACATAAGAAATTAATGACATTACAGCAAAAAATTTCAAGAGAAATAAACGAAAAATATGTAGGGCAGACTCTGCCTTGTATAGTAGAAGGCTACACTGATGAAGGTATTGTTTTAATGCGTTCTGAACATGATGCGCCGGAAATCGACGGTATGGTATACGCAACTACTGATAAGGCAGTTGTTCCGGGTGATATAGAAAATGTGGTAATAGAGCGTGCTGATGAATATGATTTATACGGTACTTTAAATTAATATATATTATGATATAATAAATTTATAGTTTTTAGGATTAGTGATGGAATTTGTAGAAAACAGAGAAGTTGAAAAAGAACAATTAAAGGCCATTTGCAGGGATATGTTAAAATATTCTCCTTCAAAAATATGCGGCATGTTGGGAAACGCTATTATTGTTCCTGTTTATACGAGTCTGTTATCACCTGAACAGTATGGGTTGTATTCTTTATCAATCGCTTTGCTGTCATTTTTGTGTATTATTTTTTCTGACTGGATTGGACTTTCAGGTTTAAGATTTTTTAAACAGCACCAAATGACACAAGATATGCCTAAATATTTAACTACACTGGTTACAATGCTTATAGCAAACATTCTTTTAATGTTTTTGGTGGCGTTTATATTTAGAGAAAATTTCTATGCGTTTTTCAAAATTCCTGCAAAATATTTTTTTGCAATATTACTTTTGATTATACCAGTAGCCATAAGAGCATTGTTATTCCAGCTTTTGAGAGCGCAGTTGAAATCCATGTCATTTACGCTTTCAACAATAATAAATCAATTTTTAACAATACTTTTATCAATATTCTTTGTAAAATTTTTCCATTTGGGAGCTATTGCGCTTCTATTGGGTATGGGAATTTCAATATCATTAATTGATTTGCTTTTAATCTATCAAAGTAATATTCTTTCTTGGTTTAAGCTTCAAAAAATAGAGTGGCATTCAGTTTTGCCTATAATTAAATATGGAATACCTATTGCTGCAACATCATTAAGCGCATGGATAATTAACCAAAGCAATAAGTTTATTATGAACAGCATACACGGATTTTCTGAAGTCGGTATAGTTGGCGTTGCTTACGGTTTAACTTTGCCTCTTTTAATGACAATTTTTTCAATAATTACAGTTGCTGCAATCCCTCGTATTATAAATATGTATGAAGAGAGAATTGACGTAAGACCTTTAATTTCAAGATTTGTAGGATATTTTATCCTTGTAGCTTTGCCTGTAATCACTGTTATTTCAATTTATTCGGTTGATTATGTGCAAATGCTTTCTTCTAATGAAAAGTTTCTGACAGCATTTAAATTAATACCTTATTTTGCATTCGGAACTTTCTTTATGGCATTAACAGACTACACCACATTACAATACCATTTGGCAAATAAAACTTATATTGAATTTATTATAAAATTAACATCAGGCATTGTAGGTGTTGTTTTAAATATATTGCTGATTCCTAATTACGGTTTAGTTGGTGTAGGGATAGCTACATTGAGCGCAAATTTCTTATATTTCTTGCTGAGCGTAATTATTGTTCTGCCCGGTTTGAGATTAATATCTCCTAACCTGACCATTTTACGAATGGCAATTTCATATATACCTTTTGCGGCTTTATATTATGCTTTTAACAAATATTCAGGCATGCCTGCGCTGTTTGAGATGGCTTCTCTAATGTTGATTTTCTATTTATGCTATTGGGGCTTGAGCCGTACGCTTTTAAAGCGTCCTGAGTAGTTGATAAACAAGGCTTTACATTTGTTAATAAATTAGCAACAAAAAATTATCATAGACATTATATGTTTTATGTAGGACAGCTGTGTGCAAATTTATTAAGAAAATGTAATAAAAAATAGAAAATTCAATACTCTCTTGGTAAAATTGGGAAGCTGGACGAATTAAATGAAATAAATAACTTAATAATAATTAGGGAAAATTGAAAGGAAGTAAAAACATGATACAGATTAAAGCCGGTAAACGAAAAGTTGTTGCTTCGTTATTGACCTTTTGTTTCTTCTTGCAGCAATCTTTCTGTTTGCAGGTATTAGCTACAAATATATCCGGTGTTAACGGAAATAATGGTGTTTTTGACATTACTCCTACGGCTAAAAACCCTGCTGGTGATATAGGTTTCAGAAAGTATCAAAATTTTGAACTAAGCGAAGGTGATATTGCTAACTTAATATTTCACTTGCAAGGTCAGGATTTATCAAAATTTGTAAACCTTGTAGATAATACTATTAATATTCAAGGTATTGTAAACGCTGTTAATAAAAATGGTGATTTTAACAATGGTCATGCAGTGTTTATTTCTCCAAACGGCATGGTTGTCGGAGCAAGCGGTGTTTTAAACGTTGGCTCTCTATCAGTATTAACTCCTGATCAAGACTCATATGATAAATATAAAAGTGATTTAAGCCGTCCTTCATTAATCAGTGATTATGAATCAAGATTAGGTCAGGGAAATGCTACTGTTCAAATTGACGGTAAAGTATTAGCCCGTGATTTGGTTAATATTAATGCTTCAAATGTAAATATTTCTCAAAATGCTGCTATTATGGCAGGTATAAAAGACGCAACAAAACTCCTTTCAAAAGCTCAAGCAGAATCATTGTTTAATCAGTTAGTTAAAGCTGATAATACTGTCAGCGGAAATTCTTTCGCAAATAAAAGCGGTACAATTAAAATCACATCGTACGGAGCAGATGGCGGTATCAATGTCGCAGGTAATATGAAAAACTTCGGAGCAGGAAATACTGAACTTACAAATTCTGGTTCAAAAGGTATTAATATTTCCGGAAAAGTTTCTAATGGAAACGGTAATACGACTTTGTCAAATTCAAACGGAGCTGTTAATGTTTCAGGTTCACTTGTTAACAACAAAGGAACAATGTCATTATTGAATACAGGTTCAGGTATTAAAGTCGCTTCAACAGGAAATATTTCAAATAATGGAACTTTGCTTGTAACAAACAATGGTGCAAACGGAATTCAAATTGACGGTTCTGTTTCCAACAAAAACGGTAATGCTACTTTAACTAATGAATCAGGTGCATTACTTGTAAACGGAACA
>ULJM01020642.1_pt1 | contig 77414 bp, 72 predicted proteins | sample 1950871 | NCBI WGS metagenome assembly ULJM01 (sample SAMEA4835471, study PRJEB28245) | human gut metagenome | biome: gut microbiome; material: fecal sample | place: Denmark | collected 2008 | reverse complement strand
CCCCCCCGCAAGCATAGCTGCTTGACCCGTCAAGATGGAGCTTTGTCAATATTTCTCCAAATAACGTAGCAGCTCTTTTACTTAATCTTCTCATAAACTACTCCTTTAATTTATAACCTTATTTAGTATAACAAATTATAGATAAGTTTTCAAGATTAGTCTACGATTTTAATTCTTCCGTCATCTTTTATTTCAACAGGCTCCGGGTGTCTTTCAAAATGATTTTCTATACATTTACTTATATCAAAATTGTAAATCTTTTCAGCCTGATCATATTTCTTTAACATAGTAAATCCATCGTGGCCTTGAGAATAATAATCTGTTAATCCTACCCTGTAAGTTTTATCAGCTCTGGGATTATCAATATTTATAGGTGTTTCTGTCCCATTTTTATCAATAAAAGATGCACTTCTCAGATTTCCATCCTTAGAAATTGTATATTTAAGACCTGAAACATGAACTATACCGGGTTTGTTATTTGTATTAACAAGTGACTTAGCAGAAACCCGCAACATATCGACTATGTCTTTTTCTGTATAGCTTGCAATTACCATTTTGTTTTTAAACGGTGAAATGTCTTCCAGCCATCTTGTATCAAGATTTCCGGGTTCGAAATAACCTCTTATTGTTGCAGAACCGAATAATGCAATATCAGTTCCCAATTCTTCTTTCATACAGTCACACATAAAGTTAGCATGTCCGCTCGGCTCTATGGAATCATTTGTCAATGGAGGAGGAGCAGATTTAATTTGACCTACAACCTTAGGTTTTCCTAAAATTTGTTCGAAAACGTGTCTTGCCGGTGCATTACGCTTGAAGCCGCGTGTACTTGTAACATTATTTTGAACCTTTGTAAGAACACCTTTTGGGTCGAACTCAACATTCAATATACCGAAGAACCTTCCGTCGCGTCCAGCTTGAGTAATAACAACAGGTTCACCTGATTTAGAATTGAACAGGTTTACACCCGGTTTTACATCCATTACAAGATTGTGAGAATGACCGCCGAGAATAATATCAATACCATCCGTTTCACGGGCTATCTTTTGATCATAACCAAAACCTACGTGTGATAACAGAATAATTTTATTAACGCCTTGCTGCTTTAATTTATCAACTTCTGTTTGAACATCTTTTATTGTACTGTCAATTCCGTCAATTTTAAGTTCTTCAAATAATTTTCCGTATTTTAATCTTGAGAACAAGTCAACAGGGGTTATGCCGATAATACCGTACTTGTTACCGTTAACTTCCTGAACATAAGATTTTTCAACCTTATCATAAAGCGGGTTATCAGGCTGGATATTAATATTGCAGGCAAGCATTTTATATCCCATATGCGGAATAAGTTCAGATATATGTTTTGGCATATCATATTCATGGTTACCCATTGCTGAAGCCATTATACCCATAATATTTTGCGCTTCTACCATAACCTTGTTAGCTTCAAGCGGTTCTCCGAGCTGAATATCACCTGATGACAGCTTTAATTTATCAGTGTTTTCAGATTTTGTAAAACTGTCAAAAGCTCTTGATGCAGTAATAGTTCTCTCTATATTTATAGATTTGCCGTGAAAATCATTAATGTAGAAAATGCTTGTGCGCACAGGCTTGTTTGGTTCTGTTTTTCCCTCCGCCAATCCGTATTTTTGGACTGTCGCATTCAGGAAATTCGTCTGTGAAGCATTTATGGGCATTATCATCTAATATAGTTCCCTTTAGCATTAAACACCCTGAAAAAATATTTTGCTATATATAAAATAAAAGGTTTACAAAAATTATTATTCAAACTCCATAGTCTGTATTGACCAGTGTTTTGAAAGTTCCAATTTCAAAAGTTCTGCATCACCGTTAACTTCTAAAAGAATAATACCTCTGTTTAAACATACTTCGCTTTGAGAAGGATGAAGTCCGATGCGTGTTCTTATTTCACATCCGAAATCAGTAATAATTTTTTGAAACTCAACCGATGTTTCAATTCTGTTTTCCAAACTAACGCCTATAATAGTAGTAGTCATATATCACCTCAAAATTCTATACATAACAAATTTATATATTACATAATAAAATAACATCCCCTAAGGGATGTTATAACTTATTAATTTTGATGAGTAACAATTATTATTCAATCTCATCCATAGCTTGAAGCTGTTTTTTCTTGTAGTTATGAATTACTGCATCTACAAGAAGCTCATAAGATTTCATATTCTCGATATTCGGGAATTCTTCTCTGAGTTGTTCTCTGACCATTGCTTCCAGCTTACGTTCGTCAGAACTTGATTTTAGTTCGTCAACTCCGCTAATCATTCTGATATACTCAGGAGATGATTTATCCATTTGTTTTGAAAACTTCAACCAGCGCAATTTTGGACTGATTTCATGTTTTAACTTTTTTACGATTTTCAAATTTTTAAATCGGTTTAGCATTAGTTGACTCCTACCATTATTGATTTTGTGAAATTTTTAATTACCTTCTTTGTATTATTTTAAAGTATCCTAAAGAAAATAATTTACTTTTTTACATAGATTATTTACAATTCTTTATAATCTGCTAAAATCAGCCAGGTGATTGTATTTAGCCTTCAAAAGAGTTAAAATTGCAAGTCTGTTTTCTTTAACATTTTCATCTTTATCCATGACTAAAACATCATTAAAGAATTTTTCGACAGACGGATTAATTTCTTCCAACTGTTTCAAATATGTTCTGTAATCCATATTTTCATTTACAGTATTAATCTGTTCAAGAAGCATATTTTCAGCAGGTTCTCTAAACAATGATTTATTAACTGATTTCTTTGAATCTTCTTTTAAAATTCTTGCAACTCTGTTTGCACTTTCAAGCATAGCAGGTGAATTCAATTCAGAGACAACCTCTACACGTTTAATGTAATCTGTTAAATCTGCAAGAGGATTTTTATTTGCAGCACATGCTTCCAAAACGTTTTTATCATATTTTTCAGATAAGAAAATAATTAATCTTTGAATAAAGAATTCGTTAATTTCTTCGCTGCATTTTCCTGAAAGTCTGTTTGTGCAAGAGCCTGTAAGATTTTTTACTTTATCAAGCATACTTTCGCCTTCAGTAGAAACAGGAAGCAAAAGCAAAGTTTCATTAATTAATTTAACTAAATCAATTTTTAAATCATTTGCTAATATCGTTCTGATAATACCTAATGCTGCACGTCTAACTCCTAAAGGGTCAGATGAGCCGGTAGGCTTTTTACCTTCTGCAAACACCGCGCAAATCGTATCAATTTTATCAGCAATACCAACAATTTGACCTTCTTTTGTTTTAGCTATTTCGCCATCTGCATTAAGCGGGAAGTAATGCTCTTTGATACCTTCGCAAACGTTTTCGGGTTCATTTGAAACTCTTGCATAATCAGCTCCGATAAAACCTTGAAGCTCAGTAAATTCAAATACAAGGCTTGTAGTCAAATCAGCTTTTGCAAGCAAAGCAGTTCTTTCGATAGAAGGATTGTTTCCTGCAATAAGTTTTGAAAGTTTAACAAGTCTTTGGGCCTTGTCATACATTGTTCCCATACCTTTTTGGAATGTAATACCTTTCAAATCCTCAACATAGTCCGCTAAAGGCTTTTTAGTATCTTCATTAAAGAAGAAAACAGCATCATCAAGACGAGCTTTGATTACACGTACGTTTCCTGCTTTAATATTTTCAAACTCATCACCGATGTAATTTGTCATAGTGATAAATTTGTTAATCAGCTTGCCGTCTTTGTATAGTGCAAAATATCTTTGGTGGACCGCCATAACTGTAACAACAAGTTCCTCAGGTAATCTCAAGTAATCCGGATTAAATTCACAGACAGCCGGAACAGGATATTCTGTAATGAAAGTAACCTCATCAAGTAAATCATCAGTATAATAAGGTTCAGCCCCCAGCTTTTCAGCTTCTTCTTTAGCACGTTCGATAATTCTTTGTTTTCTTTCATTCTGATCAACGATTACACAGCAGTTACGCATAATTTCGACATAATCATCAGGATTATTAATATAAACGTTCTGCTGGGCAAATCTGTGACCTCTGGTTACATTAGAAGACTCTTTATCAATAATTTTAATTTTGACTTCATCTTTATCTAAAATAGAAACAATCCATCTTATAGGACGTGAGAATTTTTCTTCGTTATCAGCCCATCTCATAAAGTGAGAGCCTTGAAGTTTCAGGACAATTGACGGAACATTTTCTTTTAAAAGTTCAACAATAGATTTTCCTTTAATAACAATTTTTGCATGGATATAATCATCTTCAATATACAAATCATCAGGAGTTAAACCGTTTTTCTTACAGAAGCCTTCGCCTGCTTTAGTCAAATTACCGTTTTCATCATACGCAACTTTTTTAACAGGGCCTTTAACAACTTTAACTTCGTCCTTGCTTTCTTTTTCAAGACCTGAAACAATAACCGCAAGACGGCGCGGAGTTGCATAAACCTTTACATCTTCAAACGCTACTTTATTTCCGTTCAAAAAGTTTTCAAATCCGCATTTCAACTGCTCAATTGCAGATGGTATGAATTTATATGGTAATTCTTCTGTTCCAACTTCTAATAAATATTTACTCATAATATGCCTTCGTTTAAATTATATCTTAACCTAATTATATCTTATGAAAGTTTAATGTAAAGAAGTTTTGTTATAAGAAAAGAGGCGCCCTGAAAAAATTCAGGGCGCAGTTCTTCTGATGTCAATATGATTTATATTGAGTATGGGGTCAGAAGAATTTTAATGGTTGTATGGCCTTTAATTGACAATTTGAATTGCTTAATTCACATTCGGAATCATAGCTTACACCGTTACAATAGTCTGTAAGCTCGTCAATATAACCTGATTGGCAGGCTCCTTCCTTAAACGAAACACTTTTACTCAGCCATTTTACAGCTCTGTGACCGTTAGCACTAAATGTTTCATTCTTAACGCTTACCTGCAAATGATTTTCACTGTCGCCTCCTGAGCCGTCGGGATTTGCACCCCTGTCATAGGCAGGAATTACACGACCTGACAGAGTTATGTAAAACGGGTAAACATCTTCCCATAACACTGAGTTTCCCTTGCTTCCGTCTACATCTGCATATATTATGTAACCTTTTTGATTTGGATCTTTTTCAGCAGCTTCATCGTCAACACCTGTTATTCTTAACTGGGGTATTAAAACAGGATCCTGATGAAGGTTATACAATTGTATACCGTTGCGTAAAATTATATCTGGAGTTAAGTCGGCAAATTCTGTGGTATCTGTGTCGACTGTACTACCGCTACAAACACTGTCTGTTGGAGATATATTTACTAATCGTTCAAAAAGCTCACAGAAATTTGCACCTTTCTTAGGAATGGTTGCAGGGATTGCTACACATTGACAATGTTCTGCACTCCATTCTTTACCTGTTTCACAAGCAGGAGGCCAGGGGGTAATATCTACCCAGCCGCATACGTCAGGGCTGCTGTCAAATTCTTTGCCAAGACAGTATTTTGCAGATATCTCACTTTCCGTAGGTTCCGTATTACAAACAGAAGGAGTGACAGGTGTATCAGGATTGGACGGTTCAGGATCAGGTTCTGTTTCACAGCTGCCGTAATCACCGCCATACGCATCACAAGATAACCAATACTCACTATTTGCCATAATAGTAGCATTACAGCATTGTTTCATTCGATTATAACCGCATGCACCCTCATATTCCACACCTCCATATGTATATTTAAAACCGAATATTCCTGAAGTAACACTCATATCACAGCCAAGAGGAGTTGTGCCATTATATGCAGTAGCATCATAAGAAACACATGCACCCGCAGCATCTTCATAGGTAAAGGGATATGTCTGCACTATACAAATCGGAGTGTCAGAAGATGCGAATACAGGCTGATTAATTAAGCCTTTTATAATATTAGATATTTTCGCTTTATAATCAATAAAATTTGCTTGATAAATTTCATCATCAGGGTTGTAATCGGCAAGCATATTAGCAGTAACAGAACGCAATGTTGAATACGTTGAATAATATGTATAAGACAAGATATTATCCAAACGCGATTTGGTTACCTTTATGCTTACGCCGACTATAACAGCAATAATTAGCATTACGACAACTATCTCTGCTAAAGTGTATGCTTTAGCAAGCCGCAAAAACCTTGTAACAGGAGCTAAAAGTCTGCCCCCCCCCCGCGTTGCGAGTGTATACTAAATCTATCCATAATACCTGCTCCTTGACTATTTTTATTGACCATAATTATTATAAACTATTTTTTACTATTTTTCAACAGGAGAAATGCAAGCTCCGATTGCATCAATAAGACGTTTTACAGGAACAATTTCAATTCTTTTATCTTCAAGATTATTTGCATAAGGGATTATTGCTTTTTTAAATCCTGATGTAACAGCTTCGTTCAGACGTTTTTCAATATTGTTAACAGGATGAATTTCGCCTGACAAACCGATTTCACCGATTATAACAGTTTGACTGTCAACAACAACATCTCTGGCGCAGGTTGCAACAGCTAAGGCAATTCCCAAATCCGCAGCAGGTTCTGAAACATCTATACCGCCTGTTACATTGACATAAACATCTTGTTTAGAAAGGTTTAGCCCTACACGTTTTTCAAGCACAGCAAGAATTTGCAGTAATCTGCTCATATCCACTCCGTTTGTAACCCGTCTTGGCGTAGGATAAGGAGTTGTACCGACAAGAGCCTGAATTTCAACAAGAAGCGGACGTGTGCCCTCATTAGTAACTATAATTGCACTTCCGGGGACAGCGACCTGAGAACGCTCATTTAAAAACAGCTCGTTAGGATTTTTAACCTCTTTTAACCCTGAAGAATGCATCTCAAAAATACCGACTTCTGATGTGTTTCCAAAACGGTTTTTCATAGAGCGCAGCATTCTGTAAGATTTATATTTATCTCCCTCAAAGTAAATTACAGTATCAACCATGTGTTCGAGAACCTTAGGACCTGCAATGTTTCCCTCTTTTGTAACATGTCCTATAACAATAATTGTTATATTTTTCGATTTTGCAATATGCATCAAAAGGTTTGTGCATTCTCTAATCTGTGAAACACTTCCGGCAGAGCTTGCAACGTTTTGCGAATAAATTGCCTGTATACTATCTACCACAACAATATCGGGCATAATTTCTTCTATTTGTGATTTTATACTTTCCATAGAAGTCTGCGGATAAACATAAAGGCTGTCAGAATTTATATCAAGCCTTTCTGCACGAAGTTTCAACTGGCTTGCACTTTCTTCTGCCGATACATATAAAACCTTTTTATTGCTTTTGCATAATTCTCCGCCGGTTTGCAAAAGTATAGTTGACTTTCCAATTCCCGGATCACCTGCAATAAGAACAAGCGAGCCTTGAACAAGTCCGCCGCCGAGTATCCTGTCAAATTCGGAAATATTTGTAGAAACTCTGACTTCTTCCCCTATATGAATATTTTTTAAAAGTTCAGGTTTTTCTCTGTTAATAAATTCATCCTGAACAGAATTTTGACCTTTAGATGCAAATTGAACTTCTTCAACCAGACTGCCCCAAGCGCCGCATTCGGGACATTTTCCAAGATAACCTGCGGTTTCATATCCGCATTCCTGACATATCCATTTTGATTTAACTTTAGCCATATTAAAATTTTACTATAAAAAAGGAGGTTTTAAAACCTCCTTAACATTATTTCTTACCTGTTTTATTTATTAATGAAACATCTTGAACTCTTAATGCGAAATATGGTTTAGTTTTACCGCTTTCTTGCAAGAACATTACAAATGTGTCATCAAAATAAAATTTTCTTGGTTTAACTGATTCAGGCATAATAGGCATTGACATTTTTGTAGCTATTACTGCTTCACTTTTAAGCTTAACGCCTTCATTATTCATCTTAAAATCTACTGTTTCCAAAGCCTGGTCTAAAATAAAATCAGTACCTTTAATTCTCTTATTGCAAAGTTCGTTAAAAGATTTCATTGCATATAAGCTGATGTCAGGTACTTTCAGTTCATCTTTAGACATAAAATCTCTTTCGCCTTCATATTGTGTTCTTTTCATAAACATATCAGAATACAGTCTATCGAAAGCCTTATTATCATTTGTTCTGTACAAATATAATTTATCAGCACCTTCTGTATCAATCATCACAGCAAAGTCTTTTGAGGAATTATAGAACATTACATGCACCATGTCATCCAAAATTTTGTCGCTGTTTTCATCAATTCCAAAGTATTGAACTTTTGTGAACTTACGTCCGAACTTAGCCGGTTTCAATATATCAAATGCTGTTAAAAATTTAAAATCTTTCTTTAACATTGCATATACAAGGAATTTATTCGGTCCCGGTGTCCAGTCAATACCATTTAATACATCACTTGTCTCATTAAATTTTTCTTTAATAGCTTTTTCAATAGTTTCTTTTAATTCAGGAGAAATTTCCCCGTAAGTTTTGTAGTAAGAGTCCTCAGACAACATGTCAGCTTTAAATTTTTGTTTATTTAATTGCTTTGCAAGTTTTGATTTGTCACCCTCAAAAATTACAGGACCTTTAACAATTCCATCCATCAAATCGTTCCAAGCTAGCTGGAATGTGCCTACCCAAACGCGGTTTTGCTGTTCTGATGAAGATGACAATAACGGTAAAACGTCGAGCATAGCATCTGATTTTGCCATAGCACTGCCGGAAACAACCATTAACAATGCCAAAGCTGCAAGTAGTTTTTTCATAATCTCTCCTTTTTTCATCGTATTTACGGATTATTTTATATTCAGGAATTTTAAAAAGCTTTTAAAAAAGCCTTTGGTATTCTCCTCATGTAATATATTTGCACAAGCATAATATTTTTCATAGTTCTGAATTATATTTTCCGGCAAATCCTCTCCACTTTCAAGTACATGGGATATGAATTCCAAATAGTCATCCTGTTCTTCTTTATAAAGAGCATCTCTTGCTCTTAAGTCCTCGTCAGCCTCATAATGTACAAGAGCATGATAAGCTGCGTGTATACTTTTATCATCAGTATCACGCGGAAAATTTAAGACAGCTTCTCTTACACATATACGAGAAATTAATACCTGGCGTATTAAACCTGCTACAAATATTCTTTCATCTAAATTACTCATATTAAACTAGAAGGTGCTGGCACTCTTTCTCAATAAATTTCATCATTTCAATATGACTGCCGTTAAAAAATTGTTCAGCAACAGATTGCACAGCATCAAGCGCCATTTCACGTCTGTTCATAGTAGCTTTATAAAAGAATTTTTTACCTACTTTATAACGTACAAGAATTGATTTAACGGTAAGTCTGTCCATTACGGTTTTTATAGTTGTATAGGCTCTGTCGATTCCGTTAGCGGATAAATCGTCTACAATATCCTGAATAGAGATATCTCTGTCTTCATTTTCTTCAATAAGGTTCCAAAATGAATTCAAAATATCAATTTCCAGTTTTCCGCACACCATATAATTCCTCTACTTTCTTTCTACTTACTAATTACTAACATTGTAACATAAAATATTTTTTATGCAAGCTAATAATAACGAAAACGTTACAATTACTGGATATCAAGCAAATCTTCTTCTTTTTTGAAGTTTGTTTTCTTTCTTCTTAGCTTGGCATTTTTCTTTTTGGTTTTATCTGAAACGTTTCTGTAAGCGTTATCTACTGAAATCTTTGTTAAAGCACTTCCGCTGCGTCTGTCATAAAAAGTGAGCCAGAATTTGCGGTTTACGTTATCCACGGAAAAAGATACAGTTCCGATAAGCTTATCACCGGGACGTATTTGCTTAAACATTATTTTGGTATCCCCGAAAATTGAAGGTCTGAATACCGCATTATAATCGTTTACCAGTGCCATATCCAAGCCTGAAAAAGTCTTATCGGACATATTTGATATTAATAAGGATAAAGTTATTGTATTAACTTCACCAAACGGGTCTTTTTCATGCTTAATATCGTTTATTTGAATATCGAGTCCGGGATAAAACATCTCATGCTGCATTAAAGCAGTTTCTTTATATACAGGAAGCGGAACAGTTGTATTAATCTTTACCCGAATTTCATCACCCGGAGCTATCAATACATCATGACCTTTTCTTATCAATGCCATCCCAAGTCCGATTGCACCGCCTACTGCTGCGCCTCCGGCAACAGTGTAGCCTTGTGATGCAATAGCAGCTTCAAGCCCTAACCAGTTTAGGGCTAACAAACCGCCTACTGCACCGCCTGCAACCGTATACCCTACATCCTGAACTACAATCTTAGATGCTTCTGCAACAGGATGAAGTTTTGTTGACATCTTACCTTCAATAGGAATTTCTCTGCCGTCAGGAGTAATTAAATAATCAAAATCCAAAGATATCCACCCAGGACGACCAAGCCTTTTGGAATCTTCTGTTTGAGTTATCTTACCGTGAGCAATCGTTCCTTTCGGAATAATAACACCTTTATCACCTTTTACTTCATCCGTAACTTCTGCAAAAAATTCATCGCCTTCAATATTTATATTGCTGTCTAACACTTGTGACACAGTCATATTTATAATATCTTTTCTTTCAAGATGTTCAACTTCACCTGTGAATAATTCATTCTGCAGCTGGTTTTGATATTGTTCCGTTTTTTCGGCATGACCTTCCAAGACTTCACAATACGCTGCCGCATTCACAGTCATAAAAGCACCTAAAAGAATTATTGATAATATCTTTTTCATAACCAAATTATACAACACTTATATAATAAATTCCAAATGTATAAATTTTTAAAGCCATGTTTTATTTTATAAAATAATGGGTATATTAAAAATGTACATAGAGAAACGGGGAGGAGATTTATTAATGCGCTGGTATGACCTTGAGCCTGATGTTTGTATGGCAATAAGTATGATTGAATGCTCTGACAAAAATGCACAGGTTAAATATGCCGAATATATTATTAAACTTGTGAAAGAAAAAGATAATGATATGGATTATATCAAAAACGCGACTTTAGATAATATTAACAGGAAATATTGCAGGTGGTATGACAAGAACGAAATATTATCAAGAGCATTCCAATATTTAAAGGGAACTAAAAAGGATATACAAAAAGAAGTTTCTTTATCTGTGCTTGCATTAATCAATTCTGAAGCCGTAGCTTGACAGATGTAAAAAAAATCTGTATCATAAGTTTATGAAAAAACGTTGGTATGATATAGATCCTGTTGTCAGTGCTGCAATTGCAAAACTTGAACAATCTGAAGAATACATTCAGGTCCGTTGTGCTGACTTTATTATTGATAAGCTTAAAGACATTGATTTTAACATTGAAATGTCTCTTGATGACCAATATAACTATATTATGCGCCGTTGGTATGATAAAAATATCAAGGTTTCTCATGCTATGGAATATCTAAAAAACGCACCTATCGACTTGAGAAAAGAATTGGCTCTTGAAATAATTGATTTTATTAAAGAATACACTGATTATGCAGAAAAATTGGGTAATGATTCAACATATTTATCATAGCCGGTAGTGCTCCAGTTTGTATTTTCTTTCACTACTCTTGCCGGAACTCCGCCGATAATTGTGTTGCTTTTTTCAAAAACACCTGTTACATAAGATTTTGCTGCAACAATTGTGTTATCCGGTAATATTGTACCCTTTGCGATAGTAACATCCTGGCATAACCAGCAGTGCTTACCGATATTTATGTCTTCAGGCGGATTGAGCGGAAGCTTTGTTTCAGCATCAAATACCGTATGAAAATCAGTAGCTGTAATTTTTACATTATTGGCAATAAGACATTCATCTCCAATATTAATATTTAACCCGTTTTTATCTGCTGTAACAACATAACCGCCTCTTATAAAACAGTTTTTACCTATATTAATTGTTGAATCACTTGCTGCTGCATCAATAAAACAATTTTTAATATAAAAATTAGAACCGCCAATTGTAATATTTGCATTGTTGCGGCAAGTAATTACCGCATTTTGGAATTTAGGATAAGGATGGTGAATTTTTACGGTAGAATTTGAACCTATAAAATTTACTTTCAGTCCTTTAATTTTAACTTTTTTTTCTTTACCGTTTTTGTCAACAAGAATTATTTTATTATTGCCGCAAGCAAAGATATTTCGAAATCGTATTCGTATACCCCAAAGGTGCAATATATATGAATTCGGTTTAGTTCCTTTTTCTAATAACTTCATTATTAAACTATATAGAAAAACTGTAATTCTAATCAATTAGCCATGTGTCTACTTTCTCGTACGAGAATTATTCTATCATAAAAACAATTTGTTTGTTATAATTTTTGTCAGTACAAGGTTTGAGAAGACTTTTATGGCGTTCTTCATTGAACACTATTTTACCTTCAACAGGAACAAATCTTTTTGCTTTTCTTAAAAAAGCTTCGTAAGCAGTATCTAAATGACCGACATCCAAAGCTCTGTATCCGGCATTTGTTAAATCTTCAGCTAATACAGTAGCTGTCGGACCTAAAGCAAGTATAAAAAGAGAATTTTTAGGTTGTTTTAAGCTTACGCTTAATATTTTATCATACTCTGAAAAAGCATCTTTTATAGGAGCAATAATTCTTTTAATAGAGCCTGCATTATCAAATAAATCATTACCGACCCCCAGCCTGCTTCCTGCGCCCTCGACTATTACAATATCTTTGCCTGTCCATAAAGATTTCATCTTGTTGTAATAATCTTTTCCCTGCTCTTCTGAAGCAAAATTCATCTGACGGGTAACATTTGTATCAATGTATGTTTTAGAAAAATCTAAATATTTGTAAAGAGTTTTTCTGCAGATAACCATAACTTTTCGCAAATAAGCTTCGGGGCAATAACCGAAAGCATCTGTTATACCTATTAAAATATTATCATTTTGATTTTTTATTATATTTTTTAATCTTTCGGATAATTTCGGATCATATTTTTGAAAACTGATATTTTCACCCATAATAAGTTTAAACTCACCATCACCGCATCTTGCCATAGATTTATCAGAAGATGTAAGAGCATATAATGCATCCCAGGCATTCATAACTTTTGGAAGCTTTACATTAGCAAGAGTTCTGGGATCAGCAAGTTCATAAAGAAGATTTTCTAATTTTTCTTTATACAATGTATCATTCTTTTTCCCTAAACGGAACTTAAATTTCAATCCTAAAACATTAAGTTCATATCTGCCTGTTGATTTAGTCTTTTTTAAATAAAACATTATACCCCCCCCCTTAATTATGTTAATAATTTTGCAATGAAAAAAATATAACTTCAACTTTAAGCAACAAATTGTAATATTTTTTCTTAATATTTTAGACATGCCTGCTTATTATATAGTTAAATATAAATATGAGTGACGATATAAATAAAAAAGTTATTGATATTTTTTCAAACCACAATAATCAACTGCCTTTAGAAACAAAGGAAAAAGTTAAGTTTTATGCCGGTTTTAATTATGTAAGGATTGATAAAGATGCTAACGGCAATAAATTTAATCCAGAACATTTGAAAAAATATGCGCAATCCTGTCATTATATAGTCAGAGTAATGAGAGAAAACAAAGGTGAAACGGTTCTTTATAACTATGATGTACCGAATTGCGACCTTTTTAAATTTATAAAATCATTTCAAGAAAATACACTTGACGGAACTATAATAGAAATTGATAAATATTTTCCGGATGATTTAGCATAAGAAAGTTGAAAAATGAACTGTTTTTTTAATGAGCACCACGAAGCCTTATTTAAATGCAATAAGCCGTATCAATATGTCGGCGGAGAATTTCTATCATATAATAAAAATTTTGATAAATCTAAAGTAAGATTTGCATTTGCATTTCCCGATAAATATGAAATAGGCATAAGTAATTTGGGCGTAAGGGTTTTATATGACCTTGTTAACAAACAGGACAATTACATGGCTGACAGAGTATATGCCCCCGAACCTGATTTTAAACCTGTGCCTTTATACGCTCTTGAAAGCAAAAAAGCTTTAAAAGAATTCGATGCTGTTGGTTTTTCCCTGCAATATGAAATGGCTTACCCGACTGTTTTAAAAATGCTTGAAATGGCTGAAATTCCCTATAAAAATTCAGACAGAACAGACACTGATCCTATTATAATTGCGGGAGGGCCATGTGCTTTTAACCCTCTGCCTGTTGCTGACTTTATAGATGTATTTATGATTGGTGACGGTGAAGACAGTATTATAGAAGTTTGTGAAATATTAGAGAAAACAAAAGGGATGCCGCGTAATGAAAGAATTAAGGCACTTTGTGAAGGTGACAATTCAGGAAGATGGTCAGCTATAATCAAAGGTAAAGTAAAAAAAAGGATTGCACAGTTAACATACGATACTGCTTTAAAATCTTATCCTATACCTTTTTCGTCATCAGTACATGACAGAGCTATTGTAGAAATCAGACGCGGATGCGGCAGAATGTGTCGGTTCTGCCAGCCGGGACACGTAACGCTTCCTGTAAGGGAAAGACCTGCCGAAGATATTATCAAAATTGCAAAAGAACTTGTTAAAAATACAGGATACGATGAATATTCGCTTCTATCACTATCTTCAAATGATTATGCAAATATTAAAGAAGTAATTAAAGAGCTTGCAGTTGACTTTAACGAGAAAAAAGTTTCAGTGTCGCTGCCGAGCCAGCGTATAGACGGTTTTAACCTTGAGCTGGCAGAACTTGTACAAAGTGTCAGAAAATCAACAATGACTCTTGCACCTGAAGCAGGAAGCCAAAGACTGCGTAACGTCATAAAGAAAAACATTTCGGAAGAACAAATTCTTGATGCAGTTTTAACGCTTTATGAAAACGGCTGGTCAAAAGTTAAATTTTATTTTATCTGCGGTCTTCCGACAGAAACTCTTGAAGATATGGATGAAATGGCAGAACTTTTGAATAAAATCCGTTATCGTTCAAGATTAATAAAAAAAGAAAAAGGATTAAATCACGGACTTGATATAACCTGTACTCTTTCAATATTCGTTCCGAAACCTTTTACACCTTTCCAATGGCACGGACAAATGAATTTGGATAAAGTGACAGAACATATTCATTATTTAAAAGAAAAAACAGATAAAATAAAAGGTGTAAAAATTAATTATCACGAAAAATTTGTATCACAGATAGAAGCAGTTTTGACAAGAGGTGACACAAGCTTGTGCAAATACATAGAAGCTCTTTATAAAAAAGGCTGTTATCTTGATGCCTGGGGTGAATACTTTGACAAAAAAGTATGGCAGGATACAGCAGCAGAGCTGGGTATATCTCTTTCAGAGCTTGCTGAAAAAAATTACTCTACAGAAGAAGAACTTGCTTGGGATTTTATAGACATAGGAGTTGACAAAGAATGGTTCATTAATGAATACAAAGAAGCTCTATATTCGGCTTCACAAGAATTCAAATTAGTTCCTACCTGTCAGACAAAATGTGTTGACTGCGGAGTATGCAAGAATTTGAATACTCATAAAATTATGGCAAAACCATATAAAGCAAGTTCGAAAGCTCAAGAGTTGAAAATTGAACACCACAACCCTAAAACCTGTCAGAGTTATGACAGAGAAATTTATAAATACAGGTTAAAAATAACTAAATCAGGTATATTAAAGTATTTCTCCCACCTTGATTGGCAAAACACATTTTTCAAAGCTCTTTCAAGAACTGACCTTAATATAGTATTCTCATTAGGATTTAATCCGTCTATGAAAGTATCTATGGGTATTGCGCTTCCTCTTTTTGCGGAAAGCGACGGAGAACTCATAGATATCGAGCTTTTTGACAACATATCACCCAATGAACTCAAACTAAAGTTGGAGAAAGTTCTACCCGAACAAGCTCAAATACTAAGCATTGTAAAAATTGATAAAAAGGAAAAAGCAATTGATATGACTGCTCAATGGGCAGAATATAAAATTGATATTTTCAATAAAGAACTTTACGATTTTGAAAGTTTGAGATATAATACAGACAGAGTTTTATCTTCCGAAGAAATTTTTATCGAGAAGAAAAACAAAAAAGGTTTAATTAAAAAAACAGACATCAAACAATCAATAAAATCTTACAGATTTGAAGATGAGAGTCTGTTCATAGTACTCAAAACCGGTCAATCTGCAATTAACAAAGATAACGGTACTGTTGAAGCAGGCATTCCTGCCTTGAGAGCTGATATGCTGATGAGCTTAATTGCACCCGAGCAAAGTTTTAATATAAAACGAACACGGTTCTTTGACGAGGATTTAAAAGAATTATAGTAAAGGATTTTTATGGCAAACGACAGAAACAACAAAAACGGACATCAAAACGGGAACGTTGAAAAGAAAATTATTATTGCAGAACGCGACAACATATCTGCAGTTATGGAAAACGGTAAGGTTACAGACTTTTTTATCTCAAGAGGCGATGTAATTTTAGGAGATGTATATTTAGCAACAGTAGATAATATTTTACCAAGTATTGATGCGGCTTTTGTTAACGTAGGCAGTGACAAAATGGGCTTCTTGCACGCTCAGGATGTTATGGGAAAAGGTGCTTTAAAAGACAAGCTTTCTCCAAAACAAAAATTGATTGTTCAGGTAGTTAAAGAACCTACCGGGCACAAAGGTCCAAGAGTAACAACTGAAATAAGCTTGCCGGGAAGATTTTTGGTATTAATGCCTAATGAACCGGGTATAAGCATAAGTAAAAAGATTGAAAACTCAAAAGAAAGAGCAAGACTTAAATCTGTTGTCAGCCTTATAAAACCTGTTGGCGTAGGCGTTATTATTCGTACAGAAGCAGAAGGTCAGTCTGAAGCTGATATTCAGGAAGATTTGGAAATTCTTTTGGAAAAATGGAATAATATAATTACAGCAGCAGAAACAATGACACCTCCAAACCTTTTATATAGAGATCAAGACCTTCTTTACAGAACAATAAGAGAAGCTTGTACGGAAGATGTAAAAGAAATCGTTGTCGATACTGCGTTTGCACTTCAAAGAGTTCAAAATATCTTACAAAACTGGCACATGAACAAAAATGTTCAGGTAACTTTATATAAAGGAACAGAACCATTGCTCGTAGCTACTGATGTACACAAAGAAATCAAAGCAGCTCTAAATGTTAAAGTAAACATGCCGTCTGGCGGATACTTGTTTATCCAGACAACAGAAGCTTTGACAGTAATTGATGTTAACAGCGGTAAGTTTACAAGTTCATCAACTCAGGATGAAACAATATTGAAAACAAATATTGAAGCAGTCCATGAAATCGCACGTCAGCTTCGTTTAAGAAATATAGGCGGTATGATTATCGTTGACTTTATTGATATGATTTCACGCGCTGACAAACTTGCTATTATGGAAGAACTTGAAATAGCTCTTGAACCTGATAAAGCAAAACCTCAGGTAGGACAGCTTTCGGATTTGGGACTTGTTGAATTAACAAGACACCGTCAAGGTCAGTCTTTATCTGAAATATTTACTAAAAAATGTCCTCACTGTCAGGGAACAGGTTACTTTATGAACGAATTTAACTTTGCAACCCCGACAGCAGAAGGTGAATACAGAGCTAAAGCTGCAAAAATGAAACTTCCCGTAAACAACTTCAAGAAAAATAAAAACAACAGAAATCAAAATCAGCAGCCTCAAGCAGCTCAGCAAGAGGTTCAAGTTGAAGAACAACAGGTTACGCAGCCTGAAATAGAAGTAGAAAATCCTTCTTCTGTTGCAGTTCAAGAAACCGAAAAACGCGAAAATAAGAAAAAACGTAATAATAACAGACGTAATAAATTCGAAAAGAAACCGGAAGTTCAAAATGAAACACCTGAACCTGTTATAGAAACAGCAGAAACAGTTTTGAAACCTAATGAGGAAATAAAACCTGTCATAGAAGTTAAAACAGAAGAAAAAGCTCCTGTGGAAGAAACTGCTAAACAAGAAAGTGAACCTGCTGCAGAAGAAGAAAAACCTAAAAAAACAAGAAGACCAAATCGCGGAGCTTCCAAAACAAGAAAACCACGAACTAAAAAATCACAAGAAGAAACTACTGAGGAAAAAGTTGAAGAATAAATTCTTAACAACACTTTTTACATTAATATTTTTAACAGCTAATACGGGATTCTGCGAAGAAACCCGTTCTGCTGTTATGCATACTGCAATAATAAAATTCGGAATGGTAATGGGCGGTGTTGCACTGTCTTCTATAATTATTTATGTCGGGTTAACTCTTTATAACAAGTTTTTTGTAACACCTAAATATCCACATTCTCCCGAAGAAGAAATACTTAAGACACCAAAAACAAAAGAAGAAGCTATAAACTTTTTTATAAACAAAAACAAACTTAATTAAGGATAACAAAACAATGAAAAGATACGCATTTGGTGCAATTGATTTGCTTATAGGATTAGTTATAACCGCTGTAATATTTTTGATAAGCGTAAATGCCTTAAAAGGTGTTTCAACTTTGAAATTAAAAGATTCCGGAATAAATCAGGAAAGTGTCCAAGAACACGTTGATGAAACTGTTAACGAAATTGAGAAAATGCGTCAGGAATCAATTAACTACGGCAGACAAATGCAGGAAGAAAACTATTAATTTACTTTCTTTTTAATTTCAAATTCATATCCCAAATAGTTTAAAATCTGTTGAACAGTTTCAAATTTTATTGTTTTTGAAGACAACATTCTTGAAAGGCTTGCTACATTAGTATTAGCAAGTCCTTTTGCTTTCATATTCCTAGCCATTTTTGACATTGAAAGTCCTTGTCTTAATAACAAAACCTGAATTTCTTGTTTAATATCTAACATAATAAACATTTTACGTTATTAAAAACATTCTTGACAAATTAGAAAATATTGTTATCATGCATGTATATATTATTATCATTTATAATAACAAATATTTAGAAAGGATGTTTATGAAAAATTACCTTAAAGGATTTACTCTGGCAGAGGTTTTAATCACACTAGGCATTATTGGTGTGGTTGCAGCTCTTACTATGCCGTCTTTGATTGCAAGCCATAAAGAAAAAGTAACAGTTGCAAGGCTTAAAAAGGTTTATTCCACCTTAGAAAATGCTTATATGCTTGCAAGAAATGAAAATATGGATGTGCAAAGCTGGTTTGAAAGCGATGATGTTAAAACAAATTCTAAAATCTTTTATGAAAAACTAAAACCATATTTGAATGTTATGAAAGACTGCGGTGTTGAAAGCGGATGCCTTACTGAAGGTTATGTAAAAACACTTGACGGAAGAAATTATAATAACTACAACCTTAATACGAAAGAATACAGATTTATACTTTCTGACGGAACACAGGTAATGATTTACCTGGCTAAATCAGACTTTGCTGCAAGTGACTCAATCGGTAATATAAAAGTAGACATAGACGGATATAGAGGAAGTTACACTTTTGGAAAAGACTTCTTTATATTTAATATAACTCCTAAAGGCATTTTTCCGAACGGACTTGAAAACCATCCTGCAAGTGATGATACATTTGAGGAGGCTTGCAACAACTCAAAGCAAAGCCATGCTAATGGTGCAGCCTGTACTGCCTGGGTTATTTTCAATGAAAATATGGATTATTTACATTGCAATGATTTAAACTGGGATACCAAAACCAAATGTAAATAATTACTTGCCTATCGCTGTTAAAACTTTTGATGATTGTTTTAAATCCTGACTTTTATGGATAATTTCTACCATTTCTTTTAAAACTTTATTGTAAGGAGTAGGAATATTATGCTTAATACCTAGCTGTATAACCGTTCCTGCAAACATATCAACCTCAGTTTTTCTTCCTGCTTCCACATCTTGAAGCATGGAAGTCTTGCCTTCCGGAATCATTGTATGAAGATGAGCAACAGTTTCATCTATCATAGCTTCAGAGTTTTTTACACCTTCAGCTTTAGCGATAGCTTGAACCTCTTTCATAACTTCAATTGCAAAATCCATGAAACAAGAGTTTTCCAGCATTTCGCCAAAAGTCATTCTTAAAATTGCTGTCGGCTGGTTTGCACAAACATTAAGCATAAATTTAAGCCACAAAGAATGTTTTATATCTTCAGGTATTTTATAATTGATGCCTGCTTTATCAAAATACTTTTTGACTCTCAAAACGTTTTCGTTATCGGCTTCATTTTCAGAACCGTAAACTATAGTATTCACATCATCATGGATAACAGAATTTCCTGTTCTGATAGCACTGTGACCGATAAAATATGAATATAAAAGTTTATCTCTGCCGTACGCTTTAGCAATAATTTCTTCGCTTGTAACACCATTTAACAAAGACAATATAACTGTATCATCAGTTATGAAATTTTTTATATTATTTATTGCATCCTCAAGCCCGTAAAACTTTGTTGCAATAATAATCAAATCAGCCTTGTAATTATTTTCATCAGGCAAAACATAATTAAAATTCAGTTCCTTGCCGTTGAATACAATCGGATTATCTAAATATCTTTTTAAACGCTGTTCATCAACAAGAACTCTCAATGAATCAGAATCAAAATTCTGAATTTTATCGGCATAAATACTGCCTACTGCTCCTACACCACAAATTAAAACATTTTTTATATCTTTCATAAGTGTAAGTTTAACACGCTTTAATTCTTTTTTTTCATTTCTTTATAATTTTTTAATGCTTTTTGTTAAAAATAGTATACATGTCTATTACTCAAGGCAATTTTCATGCAAAAAAATACTTTATAAATATGTAGTGTAGTTTAGTGTGAAATTTGTCAATGGGAATTGGAATTGAAAAACCGCTTGGTGTGGGCGGAATCAGCTCAAATATAACTGTTGATCGGAACCGTTACCAGAAAAGTTTCGGCAATAATTTGCAAACCGATACGTTTGAACGTACCGGAATAAACCGCTATACAACAGAGAGCGCCATCATTAATATGGTAAAAGCCAATCCAAAAATAATTACTATTTTGAAAGAGGTTAATGCTCCATTAAGCATAAATATGAAAGAATTAAACCACGTTTTGGCAAATCACGCTTCAGATACTAAAAACATTGCAAAAGGCATAACAGAACATCTTCCGTTTTCTCTGCAAAATAAGGTAGATACAAAAGCGTTGCTCGATGCGGCATACCTTCACGATGTCGGAAAAGTTCTTATACCTGCAAATATATTAAACAAAGCAGGAAGGCTTGATGAAAGAGAAACCGAAATCATGCACAAACATTCAGAACTGGGCTATGAGCTTTTGAAATCCACAGATATTGATAAAAAAACACTTCATTTAATAAGAAATCACCACCAGAACGCAAAGAAAACAGGCTACCCGTTTGTTGATAACAGTTTTAACGCTGATTTAAATCTTCAAATACTTTCTTTAGCAGACAAGTATTCAGCACTTACGGAAAAACGTGCCTATAAAGAACCTCTTGGAGCAAAACAGGCTTTGACAATAATCTATAAAGACGTACAGGAAGGCAAACTGCATCCGTTTGTATTTAAAGCTCTTGTAAATTATGCTTCAGAAAAAGCTACTGCTGCTGTTTAATCACAATTAAATTTCTTGTATGATTTTCTTCAAGCGGCAGATCATATTCAATTATATCTATAACTTTTGCATTAAACTTTTTCAAAATTAATTTGGCATCATCAATTTCTTCCTGAGCTTTAACTGACTTAAACGCGACAAAATATCCGTCTTTTTTTAAAAGAGGCAGGGCATAACCTGAAATAACCTTTAAAGGCGCTACTGCACGGGATGTAATCAAATCAAATTTTTGTGATAATTTTTCGGCTCTTTCACATATTGGAAAAACATTTTCAAGATTTAATTCATCTTTCATTTCATTAATTGCGTTAATTTTTTTTCTAATACTGTCTAAAGGATAAACATCAATATCTTTGTATGTATATGCAACGGGCAGTGCAGGAAACCCTCCACCCGTACCGATATCCAGCATCGTTTTGCCTTTTTTGTATTTATCAAAATATCTTTCTATGGAAAGACTGTCAAATATATGTTTTTCCCATAAAAACTTTTCATCATTTTTTGAAATTAGGTTCAACTTAGCATTTTGTTTTAAAAAAGCCTGAATATATTCATTGTAAAATTCTTTATTTTGCATATTTAAGTTCTTTCGTAATCCTGTTAAAAATATCCCCGCCCATTCTGATTTTCAAATCATTAATACGCATCTCAATTTTTAAAATATTATCTTTGGTAAAATTATTTACAGACATTTTATGAGCATCCACATAACTTCTTAAAGCATGTTCGAAATTCTTTTTATTGAAATAAAAATCACCTAGAGCCACACTTGAAGAAGCTATATAAAAAGGTTCATTAAGCTCTAAAGCACAAGACTTAGCACGTTTAAAATATTCAAGCGCTTTTTGAGGGTTTCTTACAGTTAAAATTTCTGCAAGCTTCATGGCTGAAATATAAATACCGTTGTAATTTTTGGTTATTTCATCCAAACGAAGGCTTTCAGTCAAATATTTAACAGCAGAATCAGATTTTCCTTCCTCATCAAATATAGTTGCAATATTAGTAAGCGCGGAAGACAGGAAGGTATTAATTTTGGGATTTTGGTTTGTTTCTATACATCTTTTATAGTATTTAACAGCACTTTCCAAATCGCCTTCCTCATCACAATTTAAAGCATATTTGAAATACAATTCCGCAAGCACATTTTTCTCAACACCGGCAGAAACAAGTTCTAAAGCATCTTTCACACCGGAGCCTGTAATACTTGCAAGTAAAAGCTTTGTTTTAATCTTCAAATTGTTTGAAATGTCTTCCTCTTGAATTTCTCTCAAAAGTTTTTCAGCCAGCTGGAGTTTAAAAGTTATGTAATAAATATTTGCTATCTCAAATTTGCTTTCATTAATTTTTTCATTATCACCTGTGGAATTAAAAAATTCCATTGCAAGTTCATAATATTTTAACGAATTAAACCAGTCCGAAAGATTTTTAAACGCCTCAGCAAGCTTTGTATAAAGAGTAGGAAGAAATGTATAATAATCATCATCACTGTTCATAGTCAAAGCTTTTTGATAAATCATAATTACTTTTTTATAATCATAATTTTGTTCTTCCTTCTTTGCAAGATTTACAAGTTCAACAAGCGAAAGTTTTTGAATTTCTTCCAAATCCTTGCTTTTTTTATCGGTAATATTAATAAAAGAATTTATTGAATTTGCAATCTTATTCATAATTGCATGTTCTTCGGCTTCTGTTTCAAACACAAAAGATATTGTTTTAAGTTTTTCATCCTTTTGCTGTTTTGTTTCAGGTATATTTTCCTCAAATTTTTGTTCTTTTAACTGAACTGCTGATACAGGTTTGTTTGGAAGAACAGGCTTTTTAGGGAGGAAAAGAGTGTGATATTCAATCTCTTTGCGCATTGTTTGACGTGAAATAAGCAAATCTCTTTCCAACGGCTTTAGCGGCAATTGAGTATTATACAAATCAACACAGCTTTTATGAATTTTAACCGCAATATTATCAGCAATTGAATTCTCAGCAATAACCTTATAATAGTCTTGCAGATAAATCATTGAACCTTCTCTTGTCAAAATCAGATTATCAACAAAATAGGCAATCTTGTCGGCATCGTATAAGTTTAAAGTCTGTAAAAGTTTAACATTAACAGGATGCCTCATAATCGTCAGAAATCTGAATAAGTGACCGCTGACAGGATCAACAAGAGCATAAGCTTCCCGCAGAATAAAATCATTGAATGTGAGAAAACTTTTTGTATAACCTGACAAAAACTCTGTCATATTAAGTTTTCTAAGCTGCATTATTTTGATTGACAGCGTTGTATAAAAATAGTATCCCCTTGAATATTTATACAACTCGTCTGAAATAGGACCAATCTGCTTAAAATCTTCAGACTTCAAATATTTTTCAAATATACCTTTTTCCAAAGCACCCACAGCTACTCTGTCAAAAGAAATTTTGAAATCATTGTAATCAAATTTTCTGCTTATGATTATTATTTTAATATTCGGCGACCCGGAAAGATGTTCAAGAAAATTAAGTATTTCCTGTTTATTGTCTTTTAAAACCTGTTCAAAAGAATTTATAACAATTACAACAGGCTTGTGAATGGATTGAAAATAAGCGTTAATTTTTTGTGTAAAGTTTTCAGATCTTGCTTTTGGGACCTCAATAACATTTTGAGCGGTAAGTTTTCTAAATATATCAAAAAACTCAAGAAGAATATCATCAAGTACCGTTGTTTCAAAACAGTTGTATTTTAAGGTAATTGTATCAGCTGATAAAAAAGAAAGAGCCTGATTAACAACAAGAACCTTTCCGGTTCCGAGAAATCCGTTAACAAGCAGCAGAGGCGTTTCTGATTTTAAAAAGTTAAGTATTTTTTCAATTTGGTTAATATTATTTTCAAGCAGAAAAGGATTCACTCCTATGTCTTGTTTTAATATTGTCTTTTTATCTGCTACTTCTTCAATAAATTCCATAAAGCTATATTAATAGATTTCTTAAAATTTTGCAAATCAAATATTTTTATAGTACACTCTAATTATAACAGTAAACTAAGGGGAAACAGGATGGAATTTTTTAGAAAACACCAAAAAGCAATTGTAGCAATTATTGCATTAACTTTCATTGCATGGACTGTTGGTTTAATGATGTTGCCTCTTGTGATTAAATAGGTAGATAGTGGATATAAATAAATTTATAAAAAAATTATTTATAATATTTATGGCTGTGCTTATAGGTAATATAAGCTTAATTGCTGATGCTAACCAATTAAAAACAATACAGAACAAACAAAAAGTTACACATGAAAAAATTAAACGCTTAAAAGTTCTTGAGCATTTAGAAAAAAACAAATTATACAAAAATCAGCAAAAACTTGAACAAGCTTCAACAAATCTTCAGGTTACCAAAAGCCGGTATTCATCATTGGAAGTCCAGCTTGCACAGATGGAAAAAGAACTTTCAGCATCCGTTGCAGAGTTTAACAACGCTAATGTTCAAATGCGTAAAAGAATAAGACAGGTTTATAAAAACCAGAGAACAGGTATGTTCCAGCTGATTTTGACAGCTAAAGACTTAAACTCTTTGCTGGATGTAGTGTATTTCGAAAAAATCGTTTTGAAAAAAGATTATGCAAGAATGATGGCTATAAAAGCAAAATCGCAAAAAATAGCAATGATGAAGAAAAATATAGAGTCTAAAAAAATTGCTCTTGCTCAATCAATTCAATCAATAAATTCACAGCAAAAGAACATTAAATACGCAATTGCTCAAAATCAAACCATGATTAACAAATATAAAACCGACCGTAAAACATACGAAAGAGCAGAACGCGAACTTGCACGCCAATCAGCAAGTATTCAAAACATGATTGCGCGCAACAAAGGAACATCTACGGTAAAAATTTCATCAACAGGTTTTATGCGCCCGATTAGCGGAAGAATCACATCACCGTTCGGCTGGAGAACCCACCCAATATTTAACAGCAGAACTTTCCACTCAGGCGTGGATATTGCAGGACCTAACAGAGGCAGCATAAGAGCTTCCAACTCGGGTAAAGTTATTTATTCCGGCTGGTACGGCGGATACGGAAAAGTAGTTATTCTTGATCACGGAACAGTTAACGGCCGACCTATAACAACTCTGTATGCTCACATGTCAACAATCAAGGTTTCTCAGGGGCAATTCGTCAATAAAGGTGATGTTGTAGGTTTTGAAGGAACCACAGGTTACAGCACGGGACCTCACGTTCACTTTGAAGTAAGGGTTAACGGTAAGCCTAACAATCCGTTAAATTATATTTAAAAATAAGGGAAGAAATTGAAAAAGTACTTATTAATAACAGCTTTAATATTAACGGCAACAACACAGTCATCATTGGCTGCGGAACTTTTTAACAGCCCGGAAGATTTAGAAAATTTTCATAATAATTTTTATGAATCACCTATGATGCCTATCCCTGAAGTTAAATATGAAGATAATGAGCCTCATGAAACAAGAGGTATGCCATTATTCAAAAAAACACGTATTAAAATTACTAATTATTTTCGTGAAAAAAATTATAAGGAAGCTCAAAAACTTTTGGAAAAAGAAAAGGCTGAACAGGCAAGACTTGAGGCTGAAGAAAATGAAAAACTTAATAAAGAGTTAAATATTAATTATCAGCCGCCTAATGAAACAAAATCAGAAATAAAAACCGAAATTGAAGAAGTAACGTCAATTCCGAGCGATACTCTTGAATTGTCAGGAGGGGTGCAAGAGCGTGTAACTCCGAACGATGCATTGCTTGATGCAGATAATATTGATTACAACGACGAAACTATGGATATCATAGCAACAGGTTCTCCCGTTCTTGTTTTTCCGCCTCAGGAAACTACAATTAAAGCTGATAAAATTGTCTACAATAAAGCAGCAAATACTCTTAAAGCTTACGGCAACGTACGCGTTATAAAAGGAGCAAATGTTATAAACGGCGATTATATGCAGATTAATATGAACGAAGAAAATGCATTTATCGACAATATGAAAACAAAAGAATCTTTTTTGACAGTTAAATCAAGAAAATCTGAAATTCAAGATGATAAAATCGTTCTTTATGACGGAAAAATGGTTTCAGAAGATTCTTATATTTTAAATCTTCAAACAAAAATGATAGGCGGAAACCACTTTAACAGAATGATTATTGATGAGGATGATAAATCATCAATAACAACTGCTTTCGGTGATGTGGGCGACACTGCTATTCATATTAAAGCTAAAGACATTATTGTAAATGCAAAAAAAGAACATGATACATTTACAATGAAACAGGCAGACGTTTATTACGGTGACTATAAGCTTTTTAAATTACCGTCATTTACAGCTCACACAGACAAAGGTCATAACTTCTTTGAAGCAAATTATCCTGAATTTGGTTCACGTTCAAGGATTGGTATGTTTGCAGGTCCGGGTTTTGTTTTTGATATTCCAAACGGAGCGATTGTAAAGGCTATACCGTTTTTAAACTACAAAGATAAAATCGGAGTCGGCGGTGCTTTAAAATATAGAAGTGCAACTAACTACACAGATTTTATGTACGGTTCTGCTAATGATATCTTTGTATTAAAAGGTAAACAATACTTAGATGATAAACTTTATATGCAATACGGTGCAAATTCATACATGGATGAATGGTTCTTCGGGCGAAGAATGCCTAAATACAGTGTGGAATTGGTTTATGATGACAGAACTAAAATACCTAATACCTTAAGAGAAGGTTACGGGCTAAACTTTAGGCATCGTGCGAGTATCGGTTATATGCAAAATAATGACATAAACAGATACGGCGAAAAACTTCCATCTTCAAATATGGGAACAACCAGATTTAAATATATGGCTGAGGCCAGACAATCACTTTATAATTACGGAAACAGAGATGAATTGAAATTTATAAATTTATCTTTAGTAGCTCAAGGCAGTGCATCTGTTTACGGTAACGGCGATACACAGTTTTTGGGAAGAATTGGTCCTGCAGTACACAGTCAATACAAATACTGGATGCAGGATATAGGCTTCTTTGCAGCTGCTTATCAAGACGGCACACCAATGGCAAGATTTGATGCTTACAGATACGGTCATGCCAATGTTACTATCAGAGAGGCATTAAGAGTTCATAAATATTTAACTGTTGCTTGGTCTGGAACTTTGACTTTAACAGGCGACTCGCCAAATGAAAAAATGTTTCAGGAAAACTCATTCATATTAGCTTTTGGTCCAGATGACTTTAAAGTTAACGTAGGTTATGACTGGGTTCGTAAACAAACATATTTCTCTTTTGTAGTTGCTATGGACACAAAAGGTTCAACAGTTGAATATGAAAGAATGGAAATTAAAAATCCTGACAGATTAGGCAAAAAAGATAAAGATGAAAAGTTAATCGTATATGACCAAGAAAATCCTGCTGATGCTAAGGCTCCGGCTAAAAAAATGATGTATGCGGAAGTAATTGATATTGAAGATCCTGATAGAGAACAAATTTAATGAAAAAGCTTGAAGAATTAAAAAAGGAATTAATAGAATATGGAAAACTTGCAGGAGTAAAAAACTTTACTCCCGGATATTCCGGTAATTTTTCTGCGCGTTATGAAGACAAAATTTTAATAACATCATCAGGCTCAGCAAACGGATATTTGTCGGAAGATGAACTCGTGTTAATGGATTTTGATGGTAACGTTGTTGAAGGAAATAAAAAAGCATCATCAGAAAAAATGCTTCATGTAGAATTTTATAAACAAAGACCTGATGTAAATTATATAATTCACGTTCATTCACCTTATTTAAGCTCGTTTGCCTGCTGCAGGATTCCTCTTGATGAACCTGTTATGGCAGAAAACGTATTTTATTTCGGGCAAATACCTTTAGCGGCTTATGGTCTTCCCGGTTCTATGAGTTTGGTTGAAAAAACCGCAAAATATTTTAAAGATTATAATGCTGTTTTGATGGCAAATCACGGGTTTATTGTCGGCGATAAAACTATAAAAGATGCATTTTTAAAACTTGAACTTGCAGAATCATATGCCCAGGTTGTAGTAAACACTAAAATACTGGGCGGTGCTGTATTGTTTACTAATAAGGAAGTTGATGAGATAAACTCTCTTAAGAATTAGTTGTGATATAATAAGAAAAATAGTAAAAGAGGAAATATAAAAGTGTCAATAATGTTAGAAAATAAACAGGGATTAATTGCAGGCGACGGGACTTTGCCTGTAAAAATGGCTCAATACGCTAAAGAAAACGGATTTGAGGTAGTATGTATTTCGCTGGCAAATGATAATTTAAGACAATTAAAAAAATACTGTTCTAAAGTATATTCTTGCCATCCCGGTGAAGTAAACAGAATTGAAAAAATATTAAAAGATGAAGAAGTTAAACAGGCAACTTTTTTAGGCAAAGTTCATAAAAGAGTTTTATTACAACTTCATAAATTTGATGCGAGAGCCATTGAATTATTGAAAGAAGCTCAAAGATTAAATGACGATGAAGTAATGCTTATGATTGTAAAAGAGTTTGAAAAACTTGGCATTACTGTTTTAGACCAAACTATTTTTATTAAAAACCTCATGATACCGTCAGGAGTTCTCGGCAAATTAAAACCTACAAAAGAGCAAATGGAAGACGTAAATTACGGTTTTTGGCTGGCTAAAGAAATGGGTAAAATTGATGTCGGTCAGTCTGTTGTAATTAAAGATAAAATGATTATGGCAGTAGAGGCTATCGAAGGAACTGATATGTGCATTAAGCGAGGTTCTAAGCTTGCAAAGAAAAATGCAGTAGTAGTTAAAGTTTCAAAACCTTCTCAGGATAAACGTTTTGATATCCCTGCAATCGGATTAAAAACATTGAAAACAATGAAAAGATATAAAGCTGATTTAATAGCAGTTGAGGCAAATGAAACAATAATTGTCGACCAGGAAAAAGTTATTAAATTTGCGGATGATAATGATATAGTAATAATGGCTGTTTAATATGAAAAAACTTTTTATTGTAACAGGTGAATACTCAGGTGACATCCACGCTTCGCACGTAGTAAAAGCACTTAAAACATTAAATCATGATATTGAAATCGAAGGAGTGGGAGGAGAAAACTTACGCAATGCAGGCGTGAAACTCTTTTCTGACCAAAAAAAAATGGGTGCTGTCGGATTAACGCCTAAAATAGTCTTAGACCACTTTACTTTAGGAAAAAGAATTGTTGACTATCTTGTAAAAGAATTTAAGCCTGATGCAGTATTATTAATTGATTACGGTGTTTTCAACCTTAATATTTCAAAATTCCTGAAAAAAGCAGGCATAAAAGTCTTTTACTATATTCCTCCTCAAGTTTGGGCAAGCCGTAAATGGAGAATAAATACAATCAAAAAAAATATTGACGAAGTATTATGTATTTTCCCGTTCGAAAAAGAAATGTATGAAAGTTACGGCATAAAAACACATTATTGTGGTCATCCACTTGTATCCCAGCTTCCTGAAAAAGCAGACAAGGATGATTTTTTTGAAAAGCACGGGCTGGATAAAAATAAAAAGCTTGTTTCAATCTTTCCCGGTTCAAGAGTATTTGAACTTAAAAACCTTATGAGTGTTTTTATCAAAACAGCAGAAGAACTTAATAAAAAACATCCCGACTTACAATTCTGCATTTCCCATGCACCCAATTTATCAGATGATGTTTACGATAAATATTTAAAAAAGACAAACTTTAAAGTTATAAAAGGAGAAAATCAGGCACTTTTAAGTGTATCTGATGCCCTTATCCTAGCATCAGGAACCGTTGCACTTGAAGCGGCTTTATATCAAACTCCAATGATTATAGCTTACAGAGGTCCATATTTATTTTACCTGATTTATTTGATTGTAAGATGTATAAAACGTGTATCATTACCTAATATTATTGCAGACAAATCCATAGTACCCGAGATTTTGCAAAGCAAAGTTTCTGTATCAAATATTTCATATCAAATAGAAAAACTGCTATATGACACTGATTACAGAGAAAACAATATTGAACAGCTCGGAAAAGTTAAAGCTTTATTGTCAGACAAAGTTTCATCACAAGAAGCTGCAAAAGTAATCGCTGATGCTCTTAAAGTGTAATAATTCTTTATAAATCACGCAATTTTTAATATTTTCTAACGTTATTAAATATAAGATAGTAAGCGTAAGAAAGTTATGATTAATCAAGTTGTAACAGCAAACAATGCACCGAAAAATGCATTTAAGGATTTTTCACAGCCGAAAAACGGCTACTATTTGAATGCGCCATTTGTAGAGGAAGAAAAAAAGAAAAAAACAAATAAACTCGGAACCACAATAGCTGTATCCGCTTTGGTTATAGGTTTCGGAACGCTTGCTATATTAAGCGGGGGCTTAAATAAAGGTGCTGCAAAATTCTTTGATAAATTGAAATTAAAGTTAGAGAAAAAGCTTGCTAAAGGCGGCAAATTTGAAGACTTTTACAGATTTTCATTAAACAGGATTAACTCTTTTATATCAAAGACAGAAAGCATCAACAATATTACATCTTTAAAAGATGTTCTTTTCCAAAAATTCATGTGGGGCAAAGATGGGACACGTAAATTTACAAAAAGAATTCATGAAGGCATTACAAAATTCTTTGATAGAATAAGCCGAAAAACTGTTAACGGTTCTTATAACAAGACACAGAACAAGTTTGCTAATCTGACGGATTACTTCAGGTCAGTAAATGAAAGACTGCGTATAAACCACCCGAATGACCCAAAAATTTCATCAGCACTTGATAAGATTGAATTAAGGACACAACGTGTTAATACAAACCTTGATATAGGCTTTGGTATTAACGCCAGAAATCAGCGTTATCAGGAAATTCAGCAATCCGTTGACGGACTGTTTGAATTCTTCTGGGATGCAAGTTTTAAAGATATTAAAAACTTTAAATCTAAAAATATGTGGCAGTCATTTATTGCAGAAGATTACGTTCTGCCTGCAAAAATGAACTTGTCTAATAAAACAAGTCTTTTAAGACAGGCAATAACTCACGATATTAATGATAATTACAAAGCCACAATAAAAGCTTTGGATAACGTTCAAAAATTTGTTAATCCTACTGACACATCAACAAATGACATTCTAAGAAGCCTTAGAAACAAACTGGAAAGATATAAAAAACTTTCAGGCAAAAATGAAAATGATTTGAGAAACAAACTTAATGCTGAAATTATAGGTGATTTAAAAAATCTTTCAGGAAACTTCAATGAAATGTCAGCGAAATTTAACTATAATCTTGATGCTGTAAGAGCCATCTCCACTTATGTTAGAGAAGTAGAAGATATAATTTCAAAGAGTTCAAAAGGCGAACTGCAAGAAATTTTAACAGCTTATAAATCATTATTGCCACGAAATGAATATTTGAAACTTAAATCTAAAGTTGAATCGGCAGTAAAATCACTTGATAAATCAATTGACACAGAAACAATTCAATACTTTGATAAAGCAAGAGATTTAAAACTCGGTTCAGCTCCTACTGATGTTCTGTCAATTATCGGTGCTGTCGGAGCAGTAGGTTATTATCTCGGGCATGCCGAAAACAAAGATGAAAGAACATCAGTATCGTTAAAATACGGCATTCCTGCAATCGGAGCAATTGCAACATCACTCTATTGCACAGCAAGATTGGTTTCCGGCGGTAAAGCTATGCTATTCGGTCTGCTATCAGGCTGGGCAATGAACAAAGCCGGAGTTCTTGTCGATGACACACGCAAAAAATATTCTGTTGATATTTCATTCAAAAATAAAACATTAGTAAAATCTCAACCGGACAAAGTATAACATTTAATTTTCTTTTCTGTTACAATGCCTGAAAAAGGACTTAATTATGCTTAAAACAGAAGATACGATAAAATATAAACTCGAGCAAAGAGAAATTGATAACTTATCGGAATTTGCAACCAAAAGCCGTTACGCAAAAAGAAAAGAAGAAGAAGAACCTTCTCTTTTAAGAACAGAATTTCAACGCGACAGAGATAGAATTCTTCATTCAAAAGCGTTCAGACGTTTGAAACATAAAACTCAAGTATTTTTATCACCGTTTGATGATCACTTCAGAACACGTTTAACACATACACTTGAAGTTTCACAAATAGGCAGAACAATAGCAAGAGCCCTTGATTTAAACGAAGATCTTGTTGAGGCGATTTCACTCGGTCATGATTTAGGTCACACACCTTTCGGGCATTGCGGTGAAGGAGTTCTAAACGAACTTGTAAAAGGCGGTTTCAATCATAACGTTCAAAGTGTGAGAGTTGTAGAAATTTTAGAACATCTTAACCTTTGCAGAGAAACAATTGACGGAATTTTAACCCACTCCTGGGGTTATACTCCCAAAACACCTGAAGCACAGGTTGTACAGCTTGCAGATAAAATAGCTTATATTAATCATGATATTGAAGATTCAATAAGAGCAGGCATAATTGCAGAAAGTGATTTGCCTAAAGATTGTATAGATTATTTTTCATCAGTACAGAGCAAACGCTTAAACAAAATGATTAACGAAATAGTATCAAACTCCATAGGCAAACCTCAAGTTTCCATGAGTGAAGAAGGTTGGCATTACACAACAAAATTAAGACAATGGATGTTTGATAATGTATATATAGATTCACCGGCAAAACTTGAAGAAAAGAAAGCAAGAAAGGTCATCCGCGAATTGTTCTACCTGTATACAGATATGCTTAAACCAATGTGCGAAGAAAGTAAAATCGAACGAATTGTAACAGATTATATATCAGGAATGACAGACAGATATGCAGTTGAAAAATTCAAGGAAAACTTTATACCAATAGGAATACAATCAGGTTCAAAAGATGATTATCTGTTTAAGCTTGCAAAAATAATTAATTAAATCTATAATAATTCTATGAACCGAAAAACTGTAAAACTGCAAGGTTTTAATGTAGATACATTTGATTTCGAAACAGCAGTAAAATATGCTGATTCTATTTCAGGTCAGGTGATTACAATAAATCCTGAAATGATTAATAACGCGCGAAAAAATTCTGATTTTGCAGATATTATAAATTCTGCAGAGCTTGTTATTCCTGACGGTATAGGCGTTGAAATAGGATTAAAAATTCTCGGCAACAGTGTAAGACGTATAGCAGGCATTGAATTTGCTCATAAAATGCTTGAAGTCTGCGCTAAAGAAGGCAAATCTGTTGCTTTTGTAGGAGCTAAACCTGAAATTATTGAAAAAGCAGCTGAAAATATTAAAAATGAATTTGAGAATATTAATATAGTATATGTTCAAGACGGATATTTCAAAGATGATGAAAGAGTAATGAATGATTTAAAAAATCTGCAGCCGCGTTTGGTATTATGCGCACTCGGCTCGCCAAAACAGGAAGAATTTATTGCTAAATCCAAAACAATGCTTCCTGATTCATTATTTATAGGAGTAGGCGGCAGCTTTGATGTATGGTCAGGAGTGGTTCAAAGAGCACCGGAAATATATCAAAAACTGGGTTTGGAATGGCTTTACAGAACCGTAAAAGAACCTCAAAGATTTAAAAGAATATTCCCGACACTTCCGTTATTCGTTTTAAATGTTTTAAGAGAGAAATTTATACCAAAGGGAGTTTAACCATGTTAAGCGAAAATGATAAAGAAAATTTAAAAAAATTATGCAAAGAAAACAGACAGAATGTTGTTAAAATGGTTTATAATGCACAGTCCGGACACATCGGCGGAGCATTATCAGCTGCCGATATTATGACAGTCTTATATCACAAATGTATGAATATATGCCCCAAATGGACAAAATCAAAAGATTTTGAAAATCGTGACAGATTTGTATTATCAAAAGGTCACGCATCTTCAATTCTTTATTCTGTTCTTGCTCAGCTTGGTTATTTCCCAAAAGAAGAATTAATGACATTCAGAATTTTAGGTTCACGACTTCAAGGTCACCCTGTGCCTATTTGTCCTGGAATTGATGTTGCGACAGGTTCTTTGGGACAGGGATTATCCATAGCCTGCGGCATTGCATCAGGTCTGAAACTTGACAAGAATCCTGCTAACGTATTCTGCCTTATGGGCGATGGAGAGCTGCAGGAAGGCAGTGTGTGGGAAGCTTTTATGAACGGGGCACACAGAAAACTTGATAATTTAGTTGCAATTATTGACAGAAACCGTCTGCAAATTGACGGATGTACAGAAAATATTAAAACATTAGATAACCTGGCAGAAAAAATTAAAGCATTTAATTGGGATGTAATTGAAATCGATGGTCACAATTTAGATGAAATATATGATGCTATCGAAAAGGCTAAATCAAATCCAAAACAAACTGTAATTATTGCAAATACAACTAAAGGCAAAGGTGTAAGCTTTATGGAAAATAATGCAGGCTGGCACGGGAAAGCTCCTGACAAAGAAAGTTACGAACGCGCTTTAGCTGAATTAGAATAAAAAAGAGAATAATATTTATGATTTATGATAATATAAAAAATTTAAATAAATATAATGAAATTCCTGCCAATGTAAAAGATTTTTTAACAGGTCTTTCAGCAGAAACACCCGTTGGACACTATGAAATTGATGAGAATATTTACGTAAACATTGATATCTATAACACAAAAGATATTGATAACTGTAAACTTGAAGCTCATAAAAAATACATAGATATTCAAATGCTTCTAGATGGCAGCGAAGGACTTGATTACATTTCTGTTGACGGATTAGACATATCAGAACAATATGATGATAGTCGTGATGTTATGTTTTTTGAAACACCTGATGAACCTATTAACAGCGTACAATTAACTCCCTTTAACTTTGCTTTGATTTATCCTCATGAAGCACATATGCCTCAAATAAATTATAATAACAAAACACATTCAGTAAAAAAAGTTGTAGTTAAAATAAAGGTTTAAAAAAAGCTTCTTAAATTAGGAGCTTTTTTTAAGTTAATACTTTTTCTTTATATTTTTTTACGTCAGAATTATCAAGCATTTTTAAATTTGGCTCTACATACTTTTTCATAATAACTTTTTCAACAAAAGTATCAATAGGTTTTATTGCTAAGCCCAATGCCACAAATCCGCCAATTGTTTTTAAGATTTTTGCATTTGTAATTTTGCTTTTTTGGAATTTTTTGATTATATGTTCAGCTGCATCACGAACATAAGTATCTGCATAATCAGGATCTTTAGCAAATTTAACCTTTAACTTAGTAAATTTTTTCCACATTTTTTCAGAGAATTGTGCAGGCTTTTTATTTTCCATTAAGCTTTTATGTATATCAAACATAGTGTTAATATGTTCATCTGCGTATTTTAAAACCCTGTCTTTTTCAGATAATGCAATAGATTCAGGATGTTTTCTTCCAAAGAAATAATTTCCTATAAGTTTAATCGGATTTTTAATTTGTGTTTCTTTGATTAAATTTTCACGTTTAGTAGTTAAAGATTCAACGAAATGTTTTTTGAATTCAGGGATATTATCTTTAAACTTGTCAATGTGACGTCTGCTCATAAACTCTTGTAAGAAGTTTGTTACTTCTTCCTGAGTTTGAAGCGACAGACCTGTTTTTCCCATAACTCCCATTGCAGATGCCGCTTTTTGTCCTGCAATAACTGCTCCCGTAGGCATCAAAACACTTGCAAGCAATTGGAAAATAGCCTGCTCTGTTCCGCGCTTTGCATTCGGATCATAAGAAGTTTTTTCGTTTTTATATTTATCATAAATATCAGCACCAAAATAAAGCATAGCCGGGAACCATAACAAAGTTCCTAATTTAGGAGCTACTTCACTTATCGCGGCTCCCAATTCGTTTGAGTAAGCCAAACCTCTTATAGGCCAGCTCATTAACGGATCATTATATTGCTGCTGTTTAGTCTCTTTTTTCACAGCTTCTTTCTGTTTTTGAGCAAAAGAAGGCAGCGCACTACTATGGGTAATAGCATAAGGGGCTAATTTAGTCAAAATCGGTGTCTCCTACCAGTCTGTAAATTTTCCAACATTTATATAATACCTGAAAAAATCAATTATTGCCATTTTTCTGCGTTTTGTAAATTTTTTGTAATCTTTTTTTCTTCCTTAAACACTTGTATAGCAAAGTTTTCTATGTTGCTTTTTTAAAATTTGTGTGTTACTATCAATACAAAGGAAAGTAATTTTTATGCCAAACTTAAATTTAAACACTCAATCTTGGTGGCACCTGTTCGAAAGTACAGGTCTTTTAAGCTGGCAATAAGCTGATAATAATTTTATTTATTAATGACCTGTACTGTTTGTGCAGGTCATTTTGTATTGTCAGATTATAAAAAGGAAATTACTATGAAAACTAATAACGTTAATAACATATCATTTACCAATGCAGGTACTATCGGTCCTTGCTTAAAAGCTGCAAGCAAAATTGTTGCAGTACAAGAAGGAGGCGCAGGACTTTCTAACATAAGGTTTATTCAGGATACGGCAACAGGTCTTGCGCCAAAAGCCGTGTTTGCTAGAAGCAAAGCTGATTTGGTTGAAAATTCATTTCTTGAATTAAGCGAATCAATGCTTGTATATTACTGCCCTGCAATCTTAGGTGAAGGAATTTTCAGAAAACTCTATTCCAAAAAGCTTCCTCAAAATCTTAAAAAACAAATATCTACACCCGCAAAAGATTTACTTATTGCAAATAAAGCACTCGATAATAAAAAATTGCTTCCGGTAAAAGCTGCACTGGCACTAAGCGCGCTTGCAATTCCTCTGGTTGAATATTCTCTAAATTATATAAAGAATTTAATGACTTTAAAGATGTTTAAACAAGGTAATTTTGATAATATTGCAAACTTAGACAAAGAACAAAAAGTAAATGACAAACTAAATGAAAAAGTTGAAAAGAGTGCTAAAAAACACATTAAACTTACAGCAGGCATTTATGCAGGATGTCTTGCATTAAGCGCACTTCTTGTAAAAAAAGGACAAACCTCTAAAATTCTTCAAAATATTTCAGAAGCTATACTTGCGCCTGGAACAAAGTTCTTTAAAGACAATAAAAAGAAAGCTGACTTTTTTAATAAATACTTTAGCCTTGATTTTGCTGACAACAACGGCAAATTAGCACTCAGCAAAGGTCAGCTTACTTCTTGCGTACTTGTAGGGGGAGCAGGATATTTTGGGGCTTCAAAAGACAGAGGAAAACAGAACTTCCTTGAAACACTTTTCCGCTTCCCGCTTGTCGGTTTTTATATAATATGCGGGAATGAGCTGCTTGAAAAAGGATTTAAAAAACTTTTATACAAAAACGGCAAATGCAAAGAATTGATTAATGAGAAACTTGAAGTACCTGAGTTAAAGGATTTAAGAAAAATAGCAGAAAAATACAGTGGTAATACAGATGCAATGTATAAAAAACTTTTAAAACAAAAAGTGCTTATTGCAGGCGTACCGTTATTGTTCGGAATAGGCGTAATGGGTTTCTTTATTGCAGGTACTTCAAACCTTTTCACAAAATATCGTTACAACAAAGAAAAACAAAATATAAAATAATTAAGAAACAACTAATTCTTTAAAATGGACTTCCTGAACAAGACATAAGATTTTGTTAATAAACTTTCTGTAAGCAGCTCTGTCTGCTTCCCCCGAAAGGATAATATCGGCACTTTGAGCTGTCGGATGAATATGTGTTTTAGCCTTGTTTGAAGCATTTGTATAAACTTCATCGGCACTATCTCCTAAATCTCTTTCGGCAGCACGCTTATAAAATCTTTCTTTTTGAATGTCGCTTGAAACATCAACATAAATTTTGAAATCAAATGCATCAACAACTTTATCTGTCAAAGTAAAAAGACCTTCGGAAATAATAATTTTTGACGGAACTGCAAGTTTTACATTATCACGTCTTATTGCTGTTCCTGACATATCATACTCCGGAAGATAAACAGTATTACCAAACAAAAGAGATTTGATATGTTTTTTCATCAATTCCAATTCTAAAGCTTCAGGCACATCCAAATCATAATGTTTAGCAAATTCTGCAAAGCTTCCTGCTGCTTTAACCATATCAGAACGATCAAAATAATAATCGTCTGTATTAATTCTTGTGATAGCATTTTTAATGCAATATTCTTCAGAAAACGCTTGAATAGTATTAATTATATCATATGCAATTGTTGATTTACCGCTCGCTGTTTCTCCGGCAATCCCGATTGAACAAGATCTTTTAATACTTCCGGATAAAAACAAAGCCATCTTATGAATGGCACTTTGTTTAACTTTTAGGAATATAGAATCAGATGAATTTACTTCATCTGAAAATATTTTATTTAATCTTAATTCAACATAATTTAAAAGAGAAGAATCAACGGAATGTTTAAAACTATTCTGTTTAATTACTGTATAATTTTTTGTTATTGTATTTTGCAATGTATAAATCCTTATTATTTCATCACATATAAAAAGTGAACATAAAAAATTTTGTCAACTGCTTTTTTATATGTTAACAGAAATAAATAAAAAAAAAACAAAGTATGTATAAATGTTTCATATTATTAACAAAATAATATAAAAAAATTTTATTCCAAACATACCTCTCTTATCGGGCAATGTAATTTCCAACTGTTATAAATAAAATATAGTTGTCAGAAATAAAAAGGAGAAAATTATGCCTGAATTTGGAACACCGTTTAAAGGGAATAAATGTGACAGAAAATTAACCAAAGAAGAACTAATCAGAGCTATCAGGTTCAGCGTTGCAGCCGAATTTGAATCAATTCAATTTTATGAACAGCTTAAAGAATCAATTGACAATGACGATGCAAAAAAACTGCTTGATGAAATCGCAGATGATGAAAAAGTTCACGTAGGTAACTTTCTACAGCTGCTAAAAATGCTTGCTCCTGACGAAGAATCATATTATAAAAAAGGAGGAGTTGAAGCAGTTAAAGTTATTAACGGTGAAGACGACGATGAAGACTAATTAAATTTATAGCTATAAAAATTTGAAAACAGCAGAAATCCACTGCTGTTTTCCCGTATTTATATTCTTTTGTAAACGTGTTCCATTACTTTAGCAAATCCGTTTTCATTTAAATATCTGCTGATAAAGGAACATTTTGTGTCATGTTCTCCGATAATAAAAAGGCTTTCTTGTTTCAGTTTATTGGAAACAATTTTTATAAATTTTTCAATTTTGTCATCCTCAAAGTAGCCCAAAACATTTCTGCACATAAGTATTGTGTTTGAATTATCGTCAAGGTTATTGAGTACATTATACATATCAGCTCTTTCAAAACGTACTTTGTCTTTTAAAAAATTTGTCGCTTTAAGTGTTTTTTGCTTTTGCAATGAAGTATCACCCTTTATAATAAGTTTTTCATGAGTTTCTTTGAAATATTTCTCGTAATCATCACAATAAATTTGAAGCATCATTCTGTCATGTAAAGATGTATTTAAAAGCCCGCTGTTAGAAGCTCTTGTCATTTCATAATCAATATCATATCCTTTAATAGGAAAGAACTTTTCTGCATCCTGCTCAGGCAAATTTTCTGATAATGACATAACTTTAGAATACTCTTCAGAACCGTCAGACGATGCAAGTACAACAACATTTACTCTGTTAAGATTTTTAAAATGATTATTTTCATACTTAACAAGTCTTTTCCAATCTAAATCATCTCTAAATAACCAGCTGTTTGTATTAAATTCCTCCCCTTTTTCATTTATATAATTTCTGTAAGTTGTTCCAAAAGACACAGAATGCCGTGAATGAGCGGTATTATATAAAGAATTATTTATTTTTATGGGATAAGAATATATTTTCATACCATATAAATACAGCTCAACATAATTTTTTGCGCATAAAAAAAAGACACAGAAGTGTCTTTTAAAAGATTTGCCGATGGTCGGGGTCGAACCGACACGTGGTTGCCCACACAAGATTTTGAGTCTAGCACGTCTACCAATTCCATCACATCGGCATAAATTTAATTGTCATATACATATAATATCAAAAACATTTAAAATTTCAATCATAATTTTTTATTTTTTTATATTATCCGATATGTAATTCTAATAAGCTAATTTAATTAATAATCCAAAACGTTAGAATATCCTTGAAAGAGTTGAGGTTATATGAAACGTATTTTATTAATTTTATGTATATGTTTAATATCTAACAGTGCGGTTATGGCAGCAACAGTTGAAGGCGGTGTAACAAAAACAGGAACAGGTAACTCAAGCAGAATTATTGACAATATAACTAATATGCCTGTTCCGCATGCTAAAGTAACACTTCCTAAACAAAATTACACAACCTATTCTGACACTGACGGGGGATTTAATCTTAATGCTAAAGTAGACGGTACAACTGTTTTATCAGTAGAAAAAGAGGGTTACAGGCCTTATTCATTAACTATTGATGAAAAATCAGCTGCAAGACCGATTATTGTCGGAATAGAAAAAAGCAAACCTAATGACCTTGTTATTGAAAATGCAATGCTTCATTTAGGAGATGACAACTTTTCTCCAAATTCTGCAAATTCATCAGAATTCAGGGCCAAATCAATCGGTCCGTTTTACAGCAAAACATTTCAAATTGCAGCTAATGCAATATCCAAAACAAATTATCTTGTCATAGGTTCTATAATAGGAATAGATACATTAATGGCACGTTCTTTAAAACAAAACAGCATCGTAAACTCTTACGCAAGTCCTCCGGAAGTTTATTTCAACGGTTCCAAAATAGCTGAAATTCAACTTAACGGCGATGGTCAAAGAATTAAGATACCAAACAATCTAATACGCAGCGGACAGATAAATGAAGTAACAATAAAAACAGGACGCAATATGAAACAAACAGCATATATTGATTATGATGATATTGAAATTATGAATTTATCCATTCAAACAGAATAAAAAAAACGACTTATATTCAGTCGTTAAGGGAAAAAGGGAAAGGAAACAAATTTTTATCAGCTTATAGCATACGTTAAAAGCCGGATAAATAATATTATTTGACACATTAAAAACAGAGCAAATCAGATTTTTCCTTATCGGGCTCTGGTAGAACCCGATATTTAAGAATTTTAAGCTTGTCTTTAAAAGTTTTTGAAAACGCACTGCCTCCGCTTGAGTGGAGAGGCAAGCTAAGCTTACCCGAATGTTTTGAATGTTGATTCTGTATTCTTTTCAATAACTTTTTGAACAGCATCCATTTCTGTTTGGATTGCATCTTGCTCTGTATCTAATTGTTTCAATCTTAATTCTAAGTTTTTATCTTCTGCTTGAACAATTTCAATCTTAGCATTGATATTTTGAATTGATTGATCATATTCATATTTATCGTATTCGTATTGGTTCATAGCATCGTCATACGCAGCCTGGTCAGTTACTGTATTTGTAGTTACCGCATAAGTAACTTCATCATCTTTACCGGGGTTAAGAGTGATATTAATGATACGACCTGTTGCATCTTGTTCTAAACGAGCTGTAACACCTTTAATTTCTTCGGTTTCTGTTGCTGAACCTACTGTATATGTAGGCATATTGCTTTGAGATGAACCTGTTTCATTGTAGATTGCATCATCAAGAACGCTTTGTTTTACAAAATACGGAGACCAGGTTCCTGTTGATTTGTTTTTAACATATCTTACCTGCCAGTCAGCAGTACCGTATTTTTGGTTTAATTCTTCAAGATATTTCTTTTCTTCTTCTTGCAAATTAGCAATTTGAGTAGCTGATAAAGTGCTTAAATATTCATCTTTATCAATATCATCCTGAGTTAAAGTTTTTCCTAACTGTCTGAGTTCTTTTGCTCCTACAAAGTAAGAGAAAGAACCGTCATCATTCTCTTTTCTTGTATAGATAGAAGGAGTAGCTGAAACTACTGCAAAATCATTCTTCCAAGAAGATGTATAGCTGATTAAATAAGTACCGTCTTTTTGAGCAATCAATGAGCTGATTGAGTTGTTTAAAGAACCATCTTCAAATGTGTAAACAGTCTTAGTATAATCTGCAACTGATGGAGGAACAGGAACTGTCATGCCCAGCAGCTGATTGTAATAGTTAGCAGACTGATTACCCAAAGTTGTTCTTTGTTGGTTAATCTGTTGGCCTTCATATTCAGTATTTGTCTTTCTGGCTGTAAGCCCTAAGAACCTAGCCTGTGATGCTGCCATTCCCATGACATTTTCCCTTTCGCTTTGTTTCCTTGTTATACCTAACGGCACATTTATGGGAAATCTTTAATTATAATAACAAAAAACTTTACATTTTGTAACAATAATCATACGAACAGAGGAAGTAAAACATCCAAAATCATCTATTTAACAGGGGTTAAAAGACCTTTCAAAATATTTACAACATTTTCTAATGCACCTTGCTGTGATGAGAATATTGTTTTACAGTCATTACAGCTTTCATTGTAAAAGTCTTTATCAGACAATAAATCATGCATGTATGATGTTAATTCGTCAGGGGTTTTTACAACTTTACCTGCTTTTGAACGTGTTAATATCCAGTAAATATCTCTGAAATTATGAATAGAAGGACCTGAGATTGCAGGTTTATTATATACAATTGCTTCAAGAGGATTGTGCCCACCTGTTTTATTAAAACTGCCACCAATAAAAGCGAAATCACATATTGAATACATTTTGCTTAATTCGCCCATAGTATCTAAAATAACAATATCATTATCTGAGAAATCTTTTTTATCGGAACGTAGCCCCCATGCCAAGCCTGTTTTTTCAACAAGTTCCGATACTTGTTCAACACGTTTTAAATGTCTTGGCGCAAGCAAAAGTTTAATGTCATGGAATTCTTTTTTTAATTTAACAAAAGAATTTAAAACAATTTCATCTTCACCTTTGTGTGTGCTGCCGGCAATAATAACACGGTTATTTCCTTTACCTATGTTAATGTCGCAGTCAAGCCTTTTAACATCAAATTTAAGATTTTTCATTACATGTGTAATTTCAGACGGTGCGCCGATTGCTATAAATTTTTCATTATCTTCTTCGCTTTGTGTAAGAATTTGAGTATAATTTTTCAAAAATTGTTTAAAGAAATACTTCATTAATCTGTAAGACTTAAATGTTGAATCAGAAATTCTTCCGTTAATAACATACAAAGGTATGCCGTTCTTCTTACAATAGTATGAAAATGTAGGCCATAATTCTGTTTCTGCAATAAGAACCGCACTTGGTTTTATTTTTTTCAAAAAAAGTATAACCGAAAAAGTAATATCAAACGGGAAATAGGTAATATAATCTGCTATACCGTCAAATTTTTTATGCGCAATTTCTTGTCCTGTGCTTGTTCCGGTAGTTATTACAATTTTATAGTCAGGAAATGATTCTTTAGTTTTCTTAATCAAATTTTCTAAAGCTATTACCTCACCTACTGACACACCATGAAACATAATAACTTTATCACCTAATTCAGGTGATTTAAAATCACCCATTTTTTCTTTCCAGCCGGGAATAAATTTCCCACGGCAAGCTCTTACCAATGCATAGAACGGTAAACTTATAAGAAAAAACAGTGTTGATAAAAATCCATATATAAACATTTCATATATAATTATATACTAAAAAAAATTAATGGCATAATTAATAATTTATATTGACAACACCTGTGAAAAGCCCTAAAATATACTTATGGCAATAGCATATTTAAGTTTAGGTTCAAATTTCGGAGATCGTATAGGCTACGTTCAGCAAGCAACAAGTTTACTTGGTGCGGTAGACGGTATCAGCCTTATAAGAACTTCGGCTTTTTATGAAACAGAGCCTTGGAATATGGATTCTGAAAACTGGTTTGTTAATGCTGTTGTAGAAATTAAAACAAGCTTATTACCTCAGACACTTCTTTTAGAATGTCAGAGAATTGAACAGCAGCTAGGCAGAAAACGTCCTGAGGGTTCCAAATATTCAGACAGGACTATTGATATTGATATTCTTTTTTATAACAAAGATATTGTTAACTGCGAAAACCTGACAATACCTCATAAGTTTGTTCATTTGAGAGCATTTACACTTGTTCCGTTGTTAGAATTAATACCTAATTTCGAACATCCTGTTTTACACAAAACTATTTCCGAATTACACAGTGATTTAGAAAATCCTGAAATGGTATTTTTATATGGTACAAGAGTTGAAATCTAAAGTTGCTGTTATTGGAGGGGGTCCTGCAGGCTGCATTTGCGCATATTTTTTACAGGATAATTTTGACGTAACAGTTTTTGATTTTTCTTCGCCTTTAAGAACACTGCTTCCAACAGGAGGTGGAAGATGCAACCTTGCACACGCTGAATACGATTTTAAAGAACTGGCAAAATCATATCCGAGAGGAGAAAAATTTTTATATTCCGTATTTTCAAAATTCAGCACAAGCGACACTATCGAGTTTTTTGAAAAAATAGGAGTGCCGACATATACTCAGGATGATATGAGAATTTTTCCTGTTTCAGACAGTTCAAAAGATGTCAGAGAAAACTTTTTAAACGCTTTGAAAAAAGTTAAATTTGTCAAAGAAAAAGTATTGAGAATTGACGACTCATTTAAAGTAGTAACAGATATGGGCAGCTATAATTTTGATTACGCAGTAATATCTATCGGCGGTCATTCTTCATACAATATTATAAAATACTTAGGGCATAACATTATAGAGCCCAAACCTGCTCTGGCGGGTTTAAAAACAAAAGAAGATTTTTCTTCATTGAGCGGGGTATGTTTAAATGATGTTTTATTTACACATCAGGGAGTTTCCGGACCGGCAATATATAAAATTTCATCCATAAGAGCAAGAGATAACTTCCCTTATAAGCTTAAATTCAATTTTATCGGAGATATAGATTTTCAGTCAGCGCTTAATGAAAATCCTCACAAAAGCATTAAAAATTTGACAGCTGATTATGTACCGAAATCTTTTGCAGAGTATGTATTAAATTCTTTAGGTATTAATCCAGATGAAAAATGTCACAAAATAAACGGTAAAACACGCGACAAAATTTTAAACAAACTGCAAAATTTCGAAATTACTGCTGTATCTACGATACCTGACAGCGAAGTCGTCACTTCAGGAGGTGTTGACTTAAAAGAAATTAATCCAAAAACTCTTGAATCAAGAATTGTTCCAAAGCTTTATTTCTGCGGAGAAGTTATGGATATAGACGGTTTTTGCGGAGGGTATAACCTTCAAAACTGCTGGTCAACAGGATTTGCAGCAGCACAAAGTTTAAATCTTACCCTTAGCAATTAATTCCTTTTTAAGGTCCTCTTTTACCTGAAATGCATTATTATCCTTGTCTATTTTCCTTATAGCAATCATAATCAATGGAGCAAGAACTCCAAGTGCTGCGATACAAGCACCCATGTTTTTCAGAATTGATTTTCTTTTTAATTTTTTAACATTATCTAAGAATGCCTCAAGTGTCTTTTCTTTTACGTTTGCATTTTTAAATTCTTCAAATTTATTATAAAGTTTATCCAACTTTTCAGCAGTTCCCTTAAAGTCATCAAGGTCGATAAATTTTCTATAATCTACATTGTCAGGCTGTTTCACGTTTTTCAACACAGGAATAACATCTGATTTTTTAGCCATTTTAACAACGAAATCATCAGGATTGTTGTGTATATAATCCAGCAAATCTTCTTGCTTTTGCAGGCTCAATACTTTTTTAGTACTTGCGGCAAGTTCGCCGTTTTTAAACGCATTTTTAAGTTCTTCTGATTCGATAACTCTAGCATCCAAATCAATAGAAGCAGGTTTTTGTTTATTCTTTTCTACTGAATTTTCTAGGAATTTTTGAATAGGTTTGCTTGCGAAATACATAAACGCCCAAACAGTACCTTCTTTAATTGTATAACCGATAAGTTCCTGTTTGTTTCTTGAATCTGCAAGTCTTTCAGTGGTAATAGCACCATCTAAAATCATAAGGTTTTTAACAGGGTTAAACATAAAATCCTGTATACTTCCGGTGAAAGACGGTTGTTTATCAACATTTTTATGAACATGTTTAAATGCCTTAGATGAAATTACAGACTTGTCATAATTATAGTTTTCAGAGTTAACGTCAAGCTGCTTACCTTGGTTCTTCATTTCTTCAATAATTTCTTTTTCAGCAGCTTTTTTTGTTTGTAAATGTCTGTATTTTGTAAGCCCTATATATGAAACGATTGCAAGAGCAGTTGAAGTTACAAACTTGGTCATTGCAAGGTTTTTAGTATACTTAGGATTTTTAACAGCTTCCAGTATACTGCCTTTAATTGATTCATCAGCATACTTAATTGACTTTTCTAAAAGCTTACTTCTCTTTTTTGAAAGGTTTCTTACATCAAAATTCGGATCAATTTTGCAAAGTTTATATAAAGTTAAATCTGTTAATTTCTTATATCCCGGTATTCCTAAAAGCCAAATAGCCTGTGTTCCGAATTCATCTAAAAATCTGTCTTTGCCTTCAAGTGCATCGCCTGTAACATATGAGCCTGCCGTCAATCCAAGACTGTTAGCAACGTCTTTAATGGCGAGGGGTACTAATGAGTTATTATTTCCTAATGTTGAATATATCTTACTTGCAGTAATTGCGGGTATCATGGTTTCCTTTCCGGGCAATATTATTGCCGCTCAAAAATCGTATTATAGACCCCAAATTAAGTTCATTAATTTGACAATTGGGGCATTTGCCTTGATCATTGAGTTTCGTCGGATATATCTTTGCATATTTCTACCTTTCACTTTTCTTCTTAAATACTCTGAATTTTTTTTATTGCCATAAACAGGCTGAATATTAACGATTATTAACAAAAAACAAGACCTTTCAAATCAGAAAGGTCTTGTTTAAAATCTATTTCACGACAAAAAGTAAGCGTGCTTATAACAAGCCTTTCCATTTACTTACAATTCGTCGGTATTGATTAATAATAGTCATATACCAATTATAAATGAAAGAAATTAAATGTAAAGTGTTTTCTTGCAAAAAAAATCTTATTTTGCTACGATTTTGTAAGGGAGAGTGAAAGGTTTATGATTTTATTTTTAATATCTTTTTTGATGGTATTTTTATCATCTTATTTTATAACTTCAATTATTACTGATAAAAAATCATTAGAAGGATTCATATATATATTATTGACTGCTTTTGCAAATGTAGTTTTGACAATAGAAATTTTATCATTACTCAATGCCATTTCACACGTTGGAGTTTTGATACTTAACGTTATATTTCTTAGCGGTTCAATATTTATATGGAATAAAAAAAACAGACCTTTATGGATTCCGAACGTAAAAGATTTTTTCCATAAATTTTGGAAAGCAATAAGAAAAGATAAATATATATTTATTTTATCAATAGGATTTCTAATACTTATATCTTCCGCGTTATTCCTTGCAAGCTTCATGCCGGTAATCAATGCCGATGCAGGTGCTTATCACGTATTAAGAAGTTTGTTTTGGATTAGCAACCATAATCTTAATCACTTTGAAATTCCTGATACGCGGAATTTAATACTTCCGATAAATTCAGAAATAGTTTACGCCTGGATATTAATGTTTATAAAACGTTCCGCTTGGGTTGGATTTGTCTCATTTGCAGGGTACCTGACAGCTGTATTTTCATTATACGGAATTCTTTCCTTAATGAGATTAAGCATGAGAAGAAAGCTATGGACTATATTTATACTCTCATCTTTCTCATCAGTTATATGCCAGGTTGCAGGAACTGAAACCGATATTATAATAGCGGGACTTATACTTGCTTCAATGTATTTGTTTTGGAAAGGCAATAATGAAAATAAACTTGTTCCTGTTTTTATGTCGGCTTTATCCTATGCACTTGCCGTAGGGACTAAAAGTACTGCCTTTTTGGCAATTCCGGGAACAGCTTTATTTATGATTGTTATATCAGTTTACTGCAATAAGAAATATTTTTATAAACCACTATTTAAATTTCTTGGATTTGCTTTAATTAACTTTATAATATTTTCTTCTTATAATTATGTTTTAAACTTTATAAATTATGGAAATCCCATAGGCAGTGAATACTTCATGACTGTGCACGAAAATCTTTACGGTTTAAGGGCAATTCCTGCAAACTTTATCAAATACATGTTTATGTTTTTTGATTTTTCAGGGTTTAAATGGGGGCAATATTACGGAACTGATATTCAGGGTATAAGAGATTCTCTTTTGTATCTTTTGGGATTTTCAACCATTAGAGACGGGCTGTATACAAGACCAGAAGTTATTAACCAAACCTTAGTTGAACCTCTTATGGGGCTGGGAGTTTTAGGATTAATAGTATTTGTTCCATGTCTTTTGTGGGCATTGATTAAACCAGTATTTTGCAGAAAAAGAATTCCGTTGTTCTTATTCCTTTTTGCAGTTATTTTCATTATTAATATTTGTACAATGTCATATCAGCTTGCATTTATGATATTCAGCATAAGATTTTTAATGTCTTTCTGTGTAATATCAGCACCTGTATTGGCATATTCTTATTCTAAAAAATTTAATCTTTATAAATTTATTATTTTTATATTTGCAATGTTTTATCTTACATTAGTTTCTACCCATCTTTGGGCAAGACCTTTCAGCAGAATAGTAAAATATATAAAACTTGGTTATCCTATAACACAAATTAGAGAAATAGGTGTTTGTGCGGCTTACATAAACCAAATTGATTATTTAAACAGAAATGACTACAAACATTTTTATATTAATGAACCTTGCCTGTTAAAAAGATTTATTGAACAGAAGATAGATAACAAAAATAAAATTTTACTTTTCTCTAATATGGGAGATGATTTAATTTTAATAAAATTATTAGAAAACAAAGGTTATGATATAGATTTAGGCTTATATGAGAACATTGAAAATATAAATATAGACAAATACAACATCATCGTATTTATTGATAATGAACAAAGATCATCATATATTCAGCAGTTTGAACAGCGCAAGAAAGAAACTTATCTTGGACCAAAAGGCGAGATAAAACTTCGCAAACACTTAGATAACCCATGTTACTATCTTGATAATACCAATAAATATATTACAGACTCAGATGATGATGACGTTTACCCTTATCTTTCACGTTGCGTGATTAAAGATGAATATATAAATAAACGTTTTAATCTGAAACTTATTGATACGCTTAATATAGATTCCAAACCGTTAGATAAAAAAGTTAAACAGCCGAAAAAACAGTATTTTTTCTATGAAAATTTGAATAATCCGTTAGAATAATTTTAATACGTATAATCAAGATTAAATGAACACACTAAAAAAGCGCCTTAACGGCGCTTATTAAATGGTACCCCTAGTGAAAAATAGTTGGAACCAAATAGTAATAGAACTTAACAATTTTTATGAGCTAAGGAATATTGCGTAAGATTTCATAATAGTCAGGACTCGCAGTTAATCCACATTGCAAACAAACGTAATCACCTGTTGTAGTTGCAAGATAACATTCTTTGCCCCAAGCTGGATGATGGCAAGGTTTGTCTCCCCATTCTTTTTGTAATCTTTTTGCGTCTTCAGTTTGAATTTTTATCATTTTTTGTCTCCTTCCAATATATTATACTAGATTTTTACAAGAGTATTTAATTTGAAATAAGATTGTACAAAATTTTGTTTCTATACTTATTGTATAATTTATTTAAGAGGAACTGATATTGTGCAATGTATCTATTATAAAGACAAAGTTGGTTTGACATTTAACAAGCGAGAACATATATTTCCCAAAGCGATAGGAGGGATTGAACGACTTGATGTAGGAATAGTATCCGACCAAGCAAATGAGTTCTTTGCAAATAATTTAGAAGTAAAAACCTTTCGCACTTCTGAAATCATAATAGCACGTTTAGTCCATGGATTTAACAAAAAACCTAGCAAAGAGAATAAAAAGAATAGGTTTGCACCTAAATATGTTTTTAATAGAGAGGCTGATTCTCGGACTTTTGGTAAAATTGCTTTAAACTCTTTAGCAAAATTGATGGGAAAAGATTATGTTTTGCGTTCGGAATTTGATGGATTTAGAAATTGGATTATGCAAGGTGATAATGATTGGTACCATTGTAAAATGGGTAAAGAATCTCTTGCTTGTACCACAATAGTACCAAAATTTGCTCATTATTGTACCTTTGTAGATGATGGTGAATATATTATAGCGGATGTTTGCCTATACAATTATTGGAGAAAAATGTTCGGTATTTGTAAAAAATTTGATAATAATTTTGTTATTCCGCAAGGTTATATTTGCGATTGGAATAATAAAAGAGAGTTTACTCTTATGGATTTAATGCATGAAATTGCAAATGAAGAAGAACATAAATATTTAAAATCAAAGGAGAATAGTAATGCTTTGGGATAATTTGTCGGCATCGGTAGAAAATGATTACATAGATTTTAAGCGAGAGTGGTACTCTAAAGATAAATTAGGCGAAGTTGATATGATACACGACATATTATGTATGAGTAACTCGCTTACAGATAGTTTTGACAGGTATATTGTCATTGGTATAGAAGAAGATAAATCTACAAAAGAGAAAATAATTCATGATGTAAGTGCAGATAATAATTGCCGACAAAGTGCTGATGTTATTCAAACTTTAAGAAATTATATGTCAGTTATTCCAAATATTGAATTAATCAGAGAACAAACCGATTGCGGGTATATTGATATTATAAAAATTATGCCAGTTGCTAGGGAATTACCGTATGTTTTGAATAAAGAGTGCCAAGCACAGAAATCTGATGGCAAAAAAGTTACAGTTAGGAAAGAATGGATATATTCAAGAAATTCGGATAGAAACACACCAAAAGATGAGTGTTGCATAAAAGCAGAATTAGAAGAATTATTTGCACGCAAGCGAGGAGAACATCTTCCTATTTTAGAAAGGTTCTCAATGTATCTTGATGATATTAAAAATTGGAAACGTCCAAGAAGATATGAAAATGAAGAAATTAGTGAAGACGCTTATTATTACGCAAGAAATCATAAATTTAAGATTGTTATCCCGCAATTATATTATGATAAATTAGTAAATATTGAAAAAGCTAATAATTATGCCCAGTTATTAGCAGAAACAGCATTGTGCAAAGAGTATTGGGATTACAGAAACAGACCTAATCATTCATGCTATGATGATTATTACTATTGGTTTAATGTAGAATTATGGGCAGATAATACTTTAATTGCAATATATAGTTTGATGCATATATTTATAAAATATTATTTTAGTGACAATCACATTACAGAAAAGCAAACATTTTATCTTCCAACAATAGAAGATTTAGAACGAGTTTATAATTTAAAAAGCAAAGAAGAAATAGAAAAGTCTTTTGTTTGGAAGCTTTGTAAATTACTATTTTCTTCTGAACTAACGGAAGATAGCTATTTTTCTACAAATGATGCATCCATAATTTTAGATGCATTAAATTATGATTACTTACAAAATTATTGGGGTTATATTAAAGAGAATGGAGATTGGCTATATCAACCGGTAATACAAAGAAATTCTGATTAAAAGTTAATAAAATAATATTTTTGCGGTCTAATTCTGTTCCAATATTCTTCTTGCGGGATTTCTTTAAATTTGTAAATCTTATTTACAATTCCGAGTGCATTTTTATAACTGTAATAGCCGTCAAAAACCATAAACAAATTGTCTTTAATCCAATCATTATCAGCATACTGCCTCTTAGATAATATATAAATTATTCTTGGATTGACTGACAATCTAGTCGGTTGAGCAGTTACCAAAAACCCCCCGCTAACAGATTGTAATATGTATGCTCCTGTTCCTGAAGATATTACATAAATACCATTCTTTTGAGGTTGTTTTTGCATTTGCCATCCCCAAAGGATTTCTCTAAAATCCACATTATCTATAAAATATGGGGTAGTAATTTTTGAAGTTGTTTTTTCCCGTTTTGTTTCGTAAGCGACACTATAATCTTTAATGTCTTTAGCCATTGTTGTCCAAGTTTTTATTCTTTCTTTTCTTCTGTTTATAGAATTATTAATAAAATATTCTGAATTAGTTATATTTAGCTTTTTTACATCATTTATAACTTCCTCTTCGGATGCGGTATCAGATATTTTATCATACGAAACTAAAATGTTTTTCAAGTCATTAATTTCCCATTCATTTATTTCTTTATACTGTTTTATAAATGTGTTTATTCCATCATAAAGTTTTTTATTAAATTCCATATTGTTTTTGTTATTTAGGTATGCCTGATAAGGTTTTTGTATTTTTTTAATGTCTTCATTATCGATTTCTTTATTTGTTAGATTACTCCATTTATAATCAGGGTTTCTTGTATAAAAATATTGAGATAATAAGTTTTCGAGAGAATTTTCATGTTTTAGTATTGGATAAATACGATTTTTAGACAAATTTTTAAGAGGAATTTTCAAGTCTGCTTTTTGGGTAGAAAATCCTTTTTTATTTTTTATAGTCAAAGTTTGCTTATTAGAAAAATCAAATTCTGAAACTTCAAGTTTTACTTCTTTATTCCTATTAAGAATAGACAGACATTCTTCTAAAGTCATTGTATTTGTTTCTTTAGTATTAATCTTTAAAATTAAATTATCCGCTTTTAATCCTAACGTATCAGCAGGAGAAGCAGCTTCAACATTAGTAATTAATAAAGGCATTTTTAGGTTAGTATTATAAATTTTGTATATTTCGATACCACAACCACTTTCTTTAGCCGTTGTAACCAACTGTAAACTAAACATAAGAAATAAAAATATAACAAACTTTTTCATAAATTTCACCCCTTTATATCCTCATATTACAAATTTAAACTGTATTGTCAAGATAAAACTACATTTCAAATTTGTATTTATAACTAAAGTAGTGTAATATATTAGTATGACTTATTCATTAGAAGATTTTACAAATTATATCAGTAGTAAGACTTGGAAAAATGCAAAGACTTTTGAAAACTTTGCTCCGCATGAATACATTTTGAGTTTTCCTTGTGAAAAGACAAAGGTTGAGGGGAAATGCACAAATAACTGCGACATCTGCAAAGCTGAACGAAAGGCCTTTGAGGATGCTGTTATATTTATCCGACAAAACGGCGAACGAGCAAAATTTCAAAAACGCATTTACACAATGCTTTGTATCGAAGATTATCAATACTGGACGATGGGAGACCCGCTTGAAACTACTTGGGTACTTAATAAAGCTTTAATTAATGACCCTCGCTGTAAAGTAAAAACATACTGGCTTGATAGAGCCTAAAGAAGGTCAATATACTCTTTTGCTTGTTTTATCAAGTCATCAACCATTTCAAACTCATTTGTATTGCGTTTTGGATAAAGCGGTACAATCAGCATATCTGACTTATCAGATTTTTCAATTATGAATTTTTTGCCCTTATCATCCAAGTTGTAACGGAGTTTTGGTGAATATGCAACCCAATTATTGTTTTCATCAATAGTCTTAAATGTCATCCAAAATGGAGTTGTTTTTCCGCAAATCCCTTTTTGCCATAAATTACAACTAAATTGAATGCTTAAGCCAGTCGAAGGATTCTCTATTCTTAAGTAGCGACAGTACCCACCTTTTTGCGGAGAGGCTTTAAGCCCTTTTGAATTACAGATTTTATGAATTAGAAGGCTGTCTGCAATTTTGTCAACAATTCTGTAATAATCAATAATGCGGTTTGCCATATTAACATTTAAATCGCCTGCCGTAAACGGTTTAAAATCCTGATTATCCATTTCTCCAGTAAGACCTTTTAACTGTAATAAATCATTATACAAAGCATCACCTTGTAAAACATTTTCGAGTTTTGCAAGTACTTCTTCCCACGACAAAACAAGCATTGGCGGCTTTCCGTCTTTTAGCAATAATCTTCCTTGAGGCTTTTCATAATTTGCCGATGTAGCAAGTTCTTCGACAAGAGATATAATCCTTGATTTAGGGCATACAAATATAAGTCCTTTCCCACCCTTTTTCTCCAAGCGTTCAAGGTAGGTATTTGGTTGATTATCAGTTAAATTTGCCCAAAACTTCATCTCAAAAATAAGGATTTCATCATTATGCGTATTCCTTAAAGACATATCAGGTCTTTCAAGATTTTCTCCGCATGATTGAAGCTCAAAATGTAAATCTTTTTCAAACGGGAGACCTAATTCAGTTCCGATATAGTCCAATAAAGTATCACGAGCAGTTGTCGAATTTTGTAGGATATAATGCAGACTCATTGTTGCAATATCTTCAGTTGATGTTCCAACACTATTAGCAATATGACACAATAATAAACTCATTGCGTTCTCCTTTCAAGTTCAACTGTAAAAATAACTAAAATCTCTAATTCAAAATGATTATATCTCAACTGAAACAATTTAATCAAGCCAAAACTCCATTTTGAATTTATGTAAATTAACATTTTAATTTAATACCATGATGTTAATGCTTAAATTGAGGTATTAACAGTGGATAACAGAAAATTATTAGGGTTAAGAATAAAAGAATTACGCAAAAGAGCTTCACTAAGCCAAGAAGTTCTGGCAGAGAAAGCAGGAATTGAACCAACATCACTTAGTAATATTGAGAATGGTAGAAATTTTCCATCATTTATTACATTAGAAAATATTATGCGGGTATTGAATGTCGGGTACTTTGATGTATTTCAGTTTGCACAATATGCACCCGCTGATGATTTAATTCAAGAAATCACAACAATTTTAAAAGATAATCCTGAACGAGTAAAAGATGCTTATAGAATTATAAAAGCTCTTGTTGATTAATTTAACGGTGGCTGACGGTGGAGTTTGTAAAATTTTATTAAAACTTCGAAGAATTATACTTGCATGTATATTTTAACTATGTCAATATAAAAATATACATTAGTGTATAATTTTAAAAAGAGGTTATTAATATGACAAGTTCTAAAAAGCCAAGTTCCATAAGTCAAAAGACATTTTTACAAATTAATTCCCTTTTGGAATTTGATAACATAGTTGAAACTATAGATTATAAAAAAGTCTTATTAGAAGTTGAAAATATTAATAAACCTCGTTACTATCCGCAACAGATTATTAAATTAATACCTGAAATAACATCACGAAAATTAAATGACTGGGATGCAAAAGGATTACTGGTTAAACATCGAGAGAGTAGCAACGGGTGGCGGTTATTTTCACTTGCAGATGTCGTTCGGTTACGGATTATTCAGGATTTAAAAACTTATGGAATGTCTAATATTCAAATACAAAAAGCACTGACTGATATTTTTGAATTAAACGACACGAAACGACAGTATTTATTTGAAACATTTTTAAATGTATGTGCGACAACAAGAAAAGTCGTTATTATTGTAGAATTTGACGGAAGTGCATCTTTGTTCCTTGAGGACTCTGCTTATATTAATTTAAAAATGGATAAAAGCTGTTGTAAACCTGTTTTAATTCTTCCTTTTTACGACTACTGTATGCCGTTTATGCCTCATAAAGAATATAACATGACAGTTAATACCTGTGATGTTGTAAACAAGCAAAATAGAGGTAATCTGAGTGCAATAGCGGATTGTTTAATAGATGATGAATGTAAAGAAATTAGTTTAAAGAAAAATATTAATGGTTTACTTATTAAACCTAAAAAATATAATCATAGTATTTCTAAAGAAGATTTTATCAAATACATCGAAAATCTTGATGAAAAAAGTTTTAAAGAAATAAGAATATCTTTGCAAAATGGAGAAATTAAAACATTAAGCGAAGAAGACTCAATATTGAGCTAAATTATAACGGAAACCCTCCGAGTAATTTGGCGGTTATTACGAATATATCTTAAGGCAACGGAAACCATCTGAACCTTAATACAACTGCAAAGGATAGATAACTATGCTTAGTATTAAGGCGTGCCGCAAATGCCTAAAAAATTATTCAAAAAACCTAACTGACGATGAAATTGAAAATGTTAGGGATTTAATGTACCAATTTGCATTTGTTATGGTAGAAGATTACCTAAATAATTGCAAAAATGTTGTGCCGATATCGGCAGAAAGGAAAGAAAAATGAAAAACCAAAATTTACTGACAGATGTATTTAACTCTTTGAGTATGAGTACAGCATCTAAAGAATTGTTAGAAACTATTCAAAATGCGTTTAAACAGTATGAATGGAAAGTTAGAAGTGAACGGATTAAAGCGGGTATTAGAGAGGCAAAATTAAGAAAGGCAAGCAAAGCGGAGTAAAATCCGCTTTTGTGAAAGGAGAAACAATGAGTCAAAATGCTTTAATTTATACAAGAGTATCAACAAAAGAACAAGCCGAAGGCGGATATAGTTTATCAAACCAAGACAAGGAATGTAAAAAATTCGCAATCGATAATAATTATTCAATTCTTAATGTATATGAAGAACGAGGTGAAAGTGCAAAAACAACTGATAGAACTGAATTGCAAAAATTGATGAAATACTGTTTCCAAAACAAAAAAGATATAGATGTACTAATTGTATGGAAACTTGATAGATTAGCACGTAATATGGAGGATTTTTATTCTCTTACTAATTATTTTAATAAATTAAATATTCGGGTACTTTCTGCAACGGAAGTAAACGGTGAGTCCGCAACCGAAAAATTAACTCGGAATATGTTGGGAGCTTTTGCTCAATTTGAAAATGACCAAAAATCTGAAAGAGTAACAGCAGGCATGAAAGAAGCTTTTAAACAAGGAAATTGGTTATGGAAAACTCCGAAAGGATATACGAGAAAATTTGGTATGGTTATTCCTGACCCCGAAACCGCTCCGATTATTACTAAAATTTTTGAAAAATTTTCAACAGGTTTATACCAACAAACACAGCTAATAAAATATGCCGAGAAAAATGGTATTAAGATGCAAGCTTCTACAATGAACCATATGCTAAGGAACCCATTTTATATCGGTTACATGGTAAAGGGAAAATGGTCGGAAGAACCAATACGAGGAAGTTTCGAACCAATCGTATCTGACAAAATTTTTAACAAGGTACAAGCAATATTAGAGGGAAGAAAGCCAATAATATCAGGCTATAAAAGGAACAATCCCGAATACCCGCTCCGCCAGTTCATTACTTGTCCGAATTGCAACCAACCGTTATCAGGTAGTCCATCAAAAGGAAGAAGTAAAAAATATCCGTATTATCATTGCTATAATAAAGATTGTTCAATAAACTTCAGAATACCAGTAGATAGATTACATAAAGTATTTGTAGAATATTTGAAAGAAATAAAACCAGCATCCGAATTTCTTGATTTATTTCAATTAACAGTTGAAGATGTTCATAACCAAAGAACTGAAAATAGGCTAAATAAGTCAAATGAATTAGATAAAAGACTTATTAAATTAAAGGAAACTAAAAGCAAACTAATAGATTATAAGTTAGACGGCTCTATATCGCAAGCGGACTATACGTTTAAATCGGAGCAATTAAATTCACAGATAAAAGAGGTTGAATATGAACTCTCTACCCTTTCAGATACGGAAGAAGACCTTACGAAATGCCTAAAATATACATGTAATGTAGTAGCAAATCTAGACGAAGTATGGCTTAATGGAAGTTTAGATATAAGACAACGGTTGCAAAGACTTATTTTTCCAAAAGGCTTAACTTATGACTTAAGTAATTTTCGAACCGCTGAAATATCAAGCCTGTTCAAAATAATAGGCACCTTAAAGGTGCCTTCTTATAATATGGTACTCCCAGGGGAATTCGAATCCCCGTCTACACCGTGAAAGGGTGTTGTCCTAGGCCTCTAGACGATGGGAGCATGTATATTTCTTTCACGTTTTTTATATTATTATAAGCAAAATTAATTGTCAACCACTTTGTTTATTTTTTTTGTTAAAAGGTTGAAAGTTTTTTGTTTTTTATGTAATATATATATATACTTTGAGAGAGAATAGGAGTAAAAAATTAAATGTTTGAACGTTTTACGGAGAAAGCTATAAAAGTTATAATGCTCGCTCAAGAAGAAGCCAGACGCTTAGGACACAATTTTGTCGGAACTGAACAGGTCTTACTTGGTCTTATCGGTGAAGGTACGGGTGTCGCAGCTAAGACTTTAAAATCTATGGGTGTAACTTTAAAAGATGCCAGAGCTGAAGTTGAAAAAATCATTGGCAGAGGTTCAGGTTTTGTTGCGGTTGAAATACCGTTTACACCTAGAGCTAAAAGAGTTTTGGAATTATCTTGGGATGAAGCAAGACAACTCGGACACAATTATATTGGAACCGAACACTTATTGTTAGGTTTAATTAGAGAAGGTGAAGGTGTTGCAGCAAGAGTTTTAGAAAATCTTGGTGTTGACCTGAATAAAATCAGAAGCAATGTTGTTAAAATGCTTGGTGAATCTAAACCTCAATCGGTTTCATCAGGTTCTTCAAGTTCTTCTTCATCTTCGGGCGGAAAAACAAAAACCCCGAGCTTGGATGAATTTGGCAGAGATTTAACTCTTGCAGCTCAGGAACTCAGACTTGATCCTGTTGTAGGCAGAGAAAAAGAAATTGAACGTGTAATTCAAATATTGGCACGTCGTACAAAAAATAACCCTGTACTTATCGGAGAACCCGGCGTTGGTAAAACAGCTGTTGCTGAAGGTTTGGCAACTAGAATTGTTAATGCGGAAGTTCCTGATATTTTGGATGGCAAAAAAGTTATCCAGCTTGATATGGGACTTTTGGTTGCAGGCACCAAATACAGAGGTGAATTTGAAGAACGCTTGAAAAAAATTATGGATGAAATTCGTCAGGCAGGAAATATTATTCTTGTTATTGATGAAATGCATACATTAATCGGTGCAGGTGCCGCAGAAGGTGCAATTGATGCCGCTAACATTCTTAAACCTGCTTTATCAAGAGGCGAAATTCAAGTTATTGGTGCAACAACTCTTGATGAATACAGAAAATACGTTGAAAAAGATTCTGCATTGGAACGTCGTTTCCAATCTGTAATCATTGACGAACCTACTGAAGATGAATCCATAGAAATTATTAAAGGTCTAAAACCTAAATATGAAGACCACCACAAACTTATAATTTCTGATGATGCAATTGTTGCTGCAGTAAAATTATCTAACAAGTATATTACTGACAGATTTTTACCTGACAAAGCAATTGACGTTATAGATGAAGCTTCTTCTAAAGTCCGTTTAAAAGTTTCTAATCTTTCACCTGAAGGAAAAGAACTTGAAAAAGAACTCAGAAATATAATTAAAGAAAAAGAAGATGCCATTAGAAATCAGGAATTTGAAAAAGCATCACAACTTCGTGATGACGAAGCTGAAATGAAAGACAGAATTCGTGAAATGGCTCAAAAATACAGAGAAGAACACGAAGCTAACAAGCCGACCGTCACTGCTGAAAACGTTGCAGAAGTAATTGCTACAATGACAGGAGTTCCTGTTACTAAGTTAACTGAAGGCGAAAGCGAAAGACTTCTAAAACTTGAAGACACATTACACGAAAGAGTTATCGGACAACATGATGCTGTTGTTGCCATATCTAAAGCAATCAGACGTGCAAGAGTCGGTTTAAAAAGCCCTAACAGACCAATCGGAAGCTTTATCTTCTCAGGTCCTACCGGGGTAGGTAAAACAGAACTTGCAAAAGCATTAGCAGAAGCCGTATTCGGTTCTGAAGACAATATGATAAGAGTTGATATGTCTGAATTTATGGAAAAACATTCAACAGCTAAACTTATCGGTTCACCTCCGGGATACGTAGGTTATGACGACGGCGGACACTTAACAGAACTTGTTCGTAAAAAACCTTATTCAGTAATTCTGTTTGATGAAATTGAAAAAGCTCACCCTGACGTATTCAACATCATGCTCCAAATCCTTGATGACGGACGTTTGACAGATGCTAAAGGCAGACACATCAATTTCAAAAATACAATTATCATAATGACATCAAACGTTGGTGCAAGTATGATTACAACAACATCTAAACTCGGATTCTCTACAAATGACGATGAATCTAAAGACAAATACGAAAAACTTAAAGAAACAGTTACTGAAGAAATGAAAAAAGCTTTCAGACCTGAATTCTTGAACCGTATTGACGAAACAATCGTATTTGCTCATCTGTCACAAGAAGAAATCAGAGAAATCGTTGAATTAATGTTGAAAGACTTGTTCAAACGTTTGGCAGAAAGAGAACTGTCAGTAGAAGTTACTGATGAAGTTAAAGATCATCTTGCTAAGAACGGATACTCTGAAGCATACGGTGCAAGACCTTTGAGAAGACTTATTCAAAGAAAAATCGAAGATATGCTTGCAGAAGAAATTCTATCAGGCAAGTATGCTCCGGGAGATACAATTGTCATAAAACTTGTTGATGACAAAATCGCATTTGACAAAAAGAGTAAACGCTCTAAAAAAGAGGCTCCCGAAACTGAAGAAGTTACACAATAATTGAAAAATCCGCCTTTTAAAGGCGGATTTTTTCTTGCTATTTTCTCGAAAATATAATAAAGTATATATATCGGAAGTTGGTTATGGCAAAATATCAATACAGTGCTTTAAAAAATAACAGTCAGATTATTAAAGGAGAAGTAGAAGCTGCAACTCCTCGTGAAGCGCGTGAAAAAATTCGTTTATTAGGTTTTGTACCAACCAAAATATATACGGAAGAAACAAGTATAATTGAAAAATCCGAAGAAAGGATTTTTCAAGACAATATTTACGGCAAGCAGGTTAAAAGATTAAGTCTTCAAGAAAAGATTATGTTCACATCAGAACTTCAGGTTCTGCTCTCTGCCGGAATTCCGATTATAGAAGCACTTCAAACTATTGAAACAAATTCACCTAAATGGAAAATAAAAGCAGTATGTTATAAAATCCGTCAGGGCATTATTACAGGAATGACTTTTGCGCAGTCACTGACCTCTTTTTACAGTAAAATATTTGGACCTGTATATACGGGGCTTATTAAAACAGGGGAAGATGCAGGTGAACTTGATGTTACGTTAGAGAGAATGCTGACATTATTAAAAAAACAAGACCGCATTAAGGGGAAAATCATAAGCGCATCTATTTATCCTGCAATATTACTTGTAATAATGTTTGGTGTACTTGTTATATTTACAAACTTTGTTTTCCCAGCATTTTACGGCGTAATCCAAAACGGCGGTGGAGATGTTCCTTTTTTATCCATGATGCTGATTGGTTTTTGCGAATTCTTTAAAAATTTCTGGTGGCTTGTATTAATGGGGATTGGAGCAGGATGCGGTGCTTTGACTTCTTTATTTAAAAATCCTTCATTCAAAAGCAAATGGGATGAATTTATATTAAAAGTTCCTGTTATATCAGATTTTATAAAATACATTAATTTAGCAAACTTTATGACTGTACTCCATATATCATATGATGCAGGTCTTCCTATAATGTCAGGATTGGAACTTTCAAACAAAACTGTCGGGAATTACACTATAAAAAGACAGGTTAATAATGCGGTAAATATGGTTAAAGGGGGAAAAACATTGTCAGAAGCCTTTAATTTATCACATGCAATTCCGCAAGCACTTTTGACAATGATAGCCACAGGCGAAAAATCAGGAACGTTAGGTAAAATGTTCCATGATGTTGCAGAAGTAATTGATAAGAAAGTTGATATGGCACTTGAAGCTTTGACAAAACTATTTGAACCTACTGTAATAATAATTATGGGCGGTGCAGTTTTATTTATAGCAGTTGCCTTCTATCAAATGTATTACAGCATGCTCGGTTCACTGTTCTAATCTTTATTGAACCATCTCATAATTTTATCAATAAGCCCTTCTTCTTCCTGCATTTCTGTATTTGAAAGTTTTTCTACTTTCTTTTGAATTTTTTCGTAATCAGAATTGCCTTTACCAAGTTCAAGGTATTTATTATAAAATTCAAGAGCAGCCGGTTTGTTATGCAATTGTTCATAAGCTGCAGCAAGTTTTCTCACTGTAACTGCATTTCTCTTATCCAACTCATAAAGTTTTTCCAAATAATCCGCCTGTGCTCTGTAATCTCCGATACTTTCTCGAAATTCTGCGAGTTTTTCTAAAGCTTTTTTATCATTCGGATTTAATTTTACTGTTCTTTCGTAGAACTCCATAGCATGGTTTTTATCGCCTGATTCTTCCAAAAGCATTGATAATGTACTTACAAGGTTTGTATCATCTCCGTTAAGCTGGTATGCATTTAAGAATTCATTGATTGCTACATCTTTGTTGCCTCTGACAATGTTATATCTGCCCCAGTTTAAATGGGCATTATAATCATCATTTTTATTTTCATAAATCAAAGCACGCATTTGATATGTTAGAGGGGAATTCGGGGTTATTTTGTTAAATTCCTCTACACTTTCCAAAGCTTTATCAAACTCGTTTTTCATATAATAATACTGTGCCTTTAAAGAATGATACTGACCTATATGGCTGTATTGTTCTGCCATATCTTCTAATTTTTTGATGGCCTCATCAGTCTTATTCATATCTAAAAGACATTTTACCTTAGTTAATTCATCGGAAGTGATTTCTAAAGCTCTTTCAGGGCTGCCGTTTTTAATATATAAATCAGATAGCATTTCATTAACATTTACTGTATCAAATCCTTGCTTTCTTGCTCTTTCCAAAACTTCAACAGCACTGCCAGCAGCATCTTCTTTTAAATAAAGATTTGCAAGTTTTAAGAAAACTTCTTCGTGTGTTTCATCATGTTCAATAACTTTTAAATACTCATCAATAGCTTTCATATTTTGCCCTGTCTGCTCATACAAAGTTGCAAGAACAAATCTTGCGGAAAGAATTTCCTTATCTTCCTGAGTAGCATTGATAGCTTTTTTATAATCGTTAATGGCATGTTCAAGTTTATGCTCCACAGAATGCAGATTACCTCTGTATACATAATATTTGTATTTATCGGTTGACACATAAATATCCATTAATTGTTCATAAGCAAGAACATTTGTTGCATCAGATTCAAGTATTTGTGAGTAATACTTTGCAGCATCTTCCTTGTTGTCAAGAAGCATTGAAAGGTGCCCGAGTCTTTCCAGAACACTCAAGTCCTTAGGGTTTCTTTCATGCAGCTTTTTATATTCTTCATAAGCTTCTGAATATTGTTCGTTTTCTTCAAATTGTTCTGCTGTCTGTAAACTCATATTTACTCCTTAATTTCTACTGTTAGTTTAATTATATATAAAAAACAAATTTATTAATAATCCTCTTGGTTAATTAAAAAGATTTTGCGCCTTTTGAATACCGTTAGCTAAATAAAATTGAACTGCAGTAATTGACTTTTTCAAAACATCTTTTAATTCTTCATGCTGTTCTTTCGGAAAATTTTGCAAAACATAGTTTTCAGAAGGAATATTAGGCTGTGGGCCGATACCTACTTTCAGTCTGTCAAAATCTTTTGTTCCAACATGCTGTATAATTGATTTAATCCCGTTATGCCCTCCGTCAGAACCGTTTGCTCTAAATCTGATACGCCCTAAATCAAGTGCAATATCATCATAGATTATTAAAATGTCTTTAACTTCAATTTTGTAATAATCCATAACAGCCCGGACAGCCTCACCCGATAAGTTCATAAAAGTTGTCGGTTTAACAAGTAGTAAATCTTCATTGTTATATCTTAATTTTGTCAAAAAACATTTTAACTTCTTTTCTTCACTAAAAGACAACCCCTCATCCATTGCCCACTTATCAAGCACCATAAAACCGGCGTTGTGCCGCGTAAAACAGTATTTATCTCCTACATTTCCAAGTCCTGCGATTAATTTCATCTCTTTTATCCTTTTTACAAGTTTTCAAACGCTTGTTCCTATCATTTTCTTTATATTTCTTATTTTAACGTAAATAAATATTACCACACTTGTTTACCATCTTTACGCTTAACAAAAAGATAAAAAACTTTTATTTTGATAATGCTAAAAGATGAGGATAAAATTATGAAAAATAAACCAATCATTCAAGAAAAAAGTTCAGAAAAAGTTGCAAAATTTTTAGATAAAAATTCGCTGCATAAAAAAGATTTTGCTGAAATGATAGGTGTTACACTTTCTTATGTTTACAACCTGATAGATAACACCATTCCATTTTCAACACGCGGTACAACTTTAGAACGTATAGCAACAGTCATGGAAATAGAGCCTGAGGAATTTGAAGAATATAAAATACCTCAAGAACCTATTCTTATAGACGATTCTGTTGAGTTCTTCAAAGATGTAATGAAAGAAAAGAAAATGAGCACAATAAACTTTTTAAAAGCTTTTCCTCGTAAAAAACGTCTTGATATTGTAGATATGCTTCGAGGCAGTCTTCCTATTCCGATAGACTTCAAAGAATTAACAATGATTGCGCAGGTATTGGATCTGAGTAAAGACGATATTTATGCAATGTGGGAAAAACGCATGAAACAAGTACTTGAAAGCAACGGATTAAATATATATTCAAATGCAGCATTAGTAAATTCAATGTTTGATTGTGCCAAAAAATTTATCCATTTAAAATAATATTTTATAAATTATTCTCTCATTAAAAGGCTCCTTAACGGAGCCTTTTTACAAGAAAAAAAGCTCTGATAAAAAATTACCGGAGCAGAATTATATATAATCCTAAAAGGAATTAATGCAAGAACATCCATGATGAAAAGATTATATTTTGTCTATTTACGGAAAACATTCTTGTATAAAGTTTAAAATTATGAAGTACCAAAACGTAATCATCCTCCGTATCGGATAAATAATCAGCAAGAGGTCTGACTGAAGCCAATAAAGGCTTCATATCAAACAGATATAAATTATTATGTATATAAAACAAGAAAAGCCCTAATAGAGGGCTTTTTAAATGGTACGCTTGGCGCGATTGTCTTGCTGCACTCGCGTTAAACGAATTTCGTGTCTGCCTGTTTGACCTGCGGTCAGCCTATCAAATCGGCAGCCAGCTCCATTCTTCGCTCGTTTGCGCCGAACGCAAAATTCGTTCCAAAACTACCTTATGCATAAAAAAAGAGGAAGTAATCTTCCTCTTTTTTTATGCGCTTGGCGCGATTCGAACGCGCGACCTATCCCTTAAAAGGGGAGTGCTCTACCAGCTGAGCTACAAGCGCAAATCTTAATTGCTATTAAATTTCGCCAGTGAGATTATCTTAGCAAGAACAAATTTTCTTGTCAACAGTTTTTTTGTTAAAAAATTGAAAAATTTTTCTCCTATTGTAATAAATTATACTGATATGCTAAAATAATGAAATGATAAATAAGGAAAAATTCAGAGCTGAGTATTATAAATATTTTGAAGAAAAAATTATTCCTCAAATTCAAGCTATGGAAAAATATAGGAAGAAAACAGTTATTAAGGTTATCGGAATTTCTTTAACTTTTCTTCTTCTCGGCTTAATTTTTTCTTATATCTTTATTTTACTGATGCTAAAACTTGAATATAATTTCATATTATGGCCTTTAATTTTATTTTTAATGTATGCATGCCTGATTCAAAGTATTGTAACTGTGATAATAACCTCAAGAGAGTACCTTTTAAAATTGCAGGATGAAGTTCTTCCTTTATTTTTTCCTGTTGTCGCTAACTTTAAAAACTGGCCTAAAAATTTCAGCATAGCTACAATATTAGATTCAGAATTATTTCCAAATTTTGATACACAAGAAGACATAAGAAGCTTTTTCGGATTTTATAATAAAACAAATATAATAGTGAGTGACACAAAACTTACTCTGCCTTTTAAAGTTCAAAATAAACCAAATCTTTTCAGAGGAATAACAATTCAACTTGAATTAGAAAAATCATTTAATAACCATGTTATTTTAATATCCAAAAACGAGCATAAATATAACAGATATCGTCAGGCAAAGCCACCAATCTCAGAGCTTAATCATTTTTTATATACATTTGCAAAAAATCCTGAGAATATTGATTTCATTAATCAGGAGTTTTGGGAAGCCATAAAAGAACTCGGATCTGTTTTTACAGCAAAAGGATTCAGCATGTCTGTAAAAGACAATATAATTTTGATTGCTTTGCGCTCTAAAAGACCTTTGCAATTTGGTTTCTTATTTAAGTCGCTTGTTAAAGCAAAAAATTACGATGACCTGATAAACAAGTTCATCGTAATTTATAATTTAGTTAATGTTCTAAACAAATCCTAAACGATTTTATCAATTTTCTTTGCTGTTTCTTCATTTGAAGCAGCTTTAGCAGTAGCAAATGCTGAAAGCGATGGAGCTTGAGCTATCGGGTTTGTAACCGGAGCAGATGCTGCCGCTGTTGTTTCAGGTTGTACTGTCGGAGCTTTTACTTCTGCTTCAGGTTTTGCATCAGCAGCCTGTTCTGTTTTTTTATTCTTATCCTTCAAGTATACATAAGCAGCTGTTCCTGCGGCTGCAATACCGATACCTGTACCGATAAGAATTCTGGTCCATCTGTTTCTGACTTTTTGAGCACCGTCTTTCAACGCATCAGCTATACCGAACTTATCACCTACTAAACGTTTTAATTTTTCGAAGTTTCTTGCATTCATACCTTTATCTACTTCAAAAACTTCTGTCATATAACGTTCATTTGCTGATTTTCCGCCATTGTATGCGTTGTTATTATGCCAATCAATTTTTTGGTTGAGTGCATCTTTAACCATTTCTGCATATTTAGAAAGTTTTCCTTCTTCCGGTTGAAGTTTATAATCCTTAGTAGCAGCAATTAAACAATCTTTTAATTCAAGAGCGTTAGCATTCATTCTGTACGAATCAATTATATTACCAAGTTCTGCACCTGATTTACCTGCTGTAACTTCTGCTGGGATATTCAATTCGGTAGGATTAATCAGATAAGGACGTTTTGTCAGGTAACCTCTGGTTGCTGTAATAAAGTCAGGAGCTCCACCAGTATTATTAGAAATAACAGGAGTACCTGCTGCAAAAGATTCAAGCGGAGTAATACCGCAAGGTTCAAACCTAGATGAGAAGATAGAATATGTAGCACATCCTACTAATCTGTTAGGGAAGAAGCCGTTAACATAACATGCATTTCCTTTATAGATACCGCCGTCGAGAGATTCAATTTGTTGGATGATATCTTTTACCCATTCAAAATCTCTTGCGCCTTCATCCCAAATACCTGCACCAACAATAAGTTTAGTATGTTTTTTAACTTCTTTATCAATATTAGGATCCTTCAAGAACTCTAAGAAAGATTGGAATGTAGAAGGATATCCTTTCTGTGGATCAGGGCGTCCCCATCCAATGAACATCATGTCGCCTTCGTTGAATTTTGATAAGCTACCTATGATGCTTGCACCTTTTTTGATTTGAGCATCACTAAAGAATATTTTTGTAATACCTTGAGATCCGCCTGTTTCATAAGCATTGCCTACCGTGTCTAAGAACCATTTGAGGTTTGCTTTTTTAGCATTCATAACTTCATCAAGGTTATCTGAAACAAGTTTGCCTGCATCATCAAACACAGGTTTATATTCGTAAGTAGTAAAGCCTGCTTTTTTCTTAGTCAAACCGTTTATTTCACCGTTTTGACAAAAATTAGCTTCAGCATCATTTAATTTCAAGTTTGCAGGAGTATTTCCATTTGTGATATCAATAGTCTTGATTTTTGCCAATTTAGCAGTCATAAATTGAGCAATATCAGGAGTTTCTAAAGACTTCATTTCTTTACCGTAATTAACTGATACAGAACCTGCGCTCATGTTTTTAGGGTTAATTCTTGTACCGGCAACAGGTGTCATAGAAATGTTAAATGTTCTTACATCTTTTGCTGTATCAACGTAATCATCAAGGAAATTTTCCATAAACGGTCTTAAGATTTGGTTAGCAAATCTCTTTTCTTCGTCTGATGCGCTTGCCCAATTTTTTTCGATATTTCTCAAAGTAGCAAGTTGTTTATGCTTATTAAGCATTTTAACATCTTCTTCTCTGGCTACCATTCTAAAAAACTCAAACGGATTGCTTTCTGCCCCCTGGTAATCACGTCCAGGGTTGTGGAATGTACCGTGAATTTTTAAACCATTGTAATAATCATTACCAAAGTGTGAAGCATCAGCAATAGAGTTCATGGTAATAAATGCGGGTCTGTCATGCAGCCACCAGTTAGCAGGGTTGTAATTACCGTGAGCTTCGGTATTTAATTTAGGCATCAAATCAACTAATGCCCTGTTGTTATCAGCGTAAGCAATATTTGTGCTGACAGTTTTCATACCGTCTTTGCCTAAGGTTCCATATGAACCGTATGAGCCGTATGAACCATAAGTTCCGTATGCACTTCCGCCAATACCGTATGCATTTTCAAATCTTGCTAATTCCTTTGTGTGAAGGAAATATACAGCATTTCTCTCAGCAACTTCAGGAGCAGCCTTTGCTTTAATACCTTTGATATAATCAATTACTTCTTGAGTTTTAAGCTTTTCATCAAACTTAGCCTTTATCTCAGCATTTTTACCAAGACGTTCTTTAACCTCTTTTTTAATCTCAGCTTCAACTTTTAAGGTTTCAGTTCCAATATAAGAAGTATCAATAAAAACATTAGGTTTATTTTTGCGAATAATTTCCGCTTCTTTTTTCATTAATTCTGTTGCAGCTTTATCTTTTTCAGCAGCTGCAGCGAGTTGTTCTTTAAATTCTTCACGAACTTCTGCTGTTATCGGTTCTATATATGGCTTTTGAATTTTTGTTAATATACTGTTTTTATAATTATCAATTGCAACATCTACCGAGTCTTTGATATCAACAGCTCTGAATAATCTGTACGGAACGGTTGTTACCTGATCAATTGCATTGTCGGCAGGGCGTGTAAATGAACCTTGAATACCTGCATCTTCCAATCTGATAAATTTATGTTTACCGTCATCACCAGGTTTCAACTGAATTGCATAAGAAAGTTCTTCCCCCTGTTCAAGTTTAACTCTTTTAGCAATATCAGCAAGAGATTCATTTTGATCAGCTCGTATAAAACTGTCAGCTGTGTAGCTGTCAATTATTTTACCGTCTGCATCTTTTTTAAGTTTTACAACTTTAATTCCGCCATCAGCGTTATCGTAACTGTGGTATGGAGAAAAATCTCTTACATCGGCATTTTCATGCAATCTCCAGCTCACAGGAGCCTCATAAGAAACTACACCCAATCCGCCTGAGCTATAATTGCTGACATTGTATCTTTTATTTTCAGGAGCATAAGATACAAATTGATGGATATTCTTATCTGCACCGGTAAAACTTATATGAACGCCTGGGAAAGATGCCCCCCCCCCGTTATTTACCGAAACCGGCATGACTGAATTTGAAGCTTCTGTTCTATTGCTTCTTTTAATTTGACTCGCCTGATACTGTGGCTTAACTGAATAAACACGCATATTTGCACCTACATCCCATTTATAATATATATACTACGTCGTGAATTTTTGCAGAAAATCCTTCCTGCCTTTATAGTAAAATGCTGACATGAATTTTTTCAACACCAACCAGCTAATTTATTAAGAAATATTAAGTAAAGTTTTTTTTAATAATTACAGTTTTTTTATCACATTTCAAGTAGAATTAGAGAAACAGTTTGAAAAAGGTGAAAAATGGACAGATTTTTTGGAGTATTGGGAATTTTACTTATATTTGGTATAGCATTTTTGTTATCTAACAACAGAAAAGCAATTAACTATAAAACAGTAGGAATGGGTTTCTTACTCCAGGTTTCACTTGCAATATTTATATTTAAGGTTCCTCTTGGAAGAGCAATATTTTTTAATATAGGGTTATTTATCCAAAAAGTTTTGGAATTTGCAAAAGAAGGCGGTGCTTTTGTTTTCGGTCCTTTAATGAACAATGAAAAATTCACATCAGTATTTGGAGCAGGCGCTCAGGTGTTTGCACTTCAATTGATTGCTTCTCTTATTTTCATGATGATTTTAGTTAATATTTTATATTATTACGGAATCATGCAAAGAATAGTTCCGATTTTCGGAAAAGCTATGAACAAACTTATGTCCGTAAGCGGAGCCGAAGCTCTTTCAAACGTTGCAAGTGCATTCGTAGGACAGATTGCCGCACAAATTATGATTAGACCTTACCTTGCAAAACTTACACGTTCAGAACTTCTTGCATCAATGGCAGGAAGCATGGCTTGTATTTCAGGAGCTACAATGCCTATTTACATAGGAATGGGAATACCTGCTCAATATCTTTTGGCAGCATCAGTAATGGCAGCTCCCGGAGCTCTTGTTATTTCAAAAATAGTTTACCCGGAAACAGGAACTCCTGAAACAAGCGAAGATATAAAAATTACTTACAGCAAAAGAAGAAAGCCCTACATAAATGTTTTTGATGCCATTTCTGCAGGAGCTTCCGAAGGTATGAAAGTAGCTATAAATGTAGTTGCTATGATTTTAGCTTTAGTTGCTTTAGTCGCTATGATAGATTGGATTTTAGGCAGCGCCGGAGTATTTATCGTAAAATATTTACATATCAATTTTGCTTCTTTTGATTTAAATCATCTATCTTTAAAATTAATATTAGGAAAAATCTTCTCAGTATTTGCATACTTTATGGGTGTGCCTTTAAAAGAGGCAACCACAGTAGGCAGCCTTATGGGAACAAAACTTGTCTTAAATGAAATGGTTGCTTATTTTGATTTAACAAACCTTCCTCACCAGCTATCACCAAAAAGCTTTTTGATTGCAAGTTTTGCCTTATGCAGTTTTGGTAATTTCGGTTCAATCGCTATACAACTTGGAGGTATAGGAGAATTGGCTCCTAACCAAAGAAAAAACTTAGCTCGTCTGGGGGTAAGAGCGTTGATTTGCGGAACACTGACATGTTATATGTCAGCGGCTATTGCAGGTGTTTTGTTTAATTAGTTTTATTGTTGTCTAAATAAATCAATAAATTCAACTTCAAAAAAATTAGCAATAGCTATAATTTTATCTAATGGGGGAATTATCCTCCTGTTTTCAACTTTGCTGATATATGAAGAATCGCAGCCAATTAGCTCGGATAATTGTTTGCATGAACATCCGTAGCGTTTTCTCAGGCGTTTAAGATTATTTATAAATATGTCTGTAATCTTTTCATTCATTTAACAATAATCCTATATAATTTGTTACAAAATGGATTTTAAATCCATTTTGTGTTATAATACTTTTATTAGGAGGTATTATTATGAAAAAAGCATTTACCATGGCAGAGGTTCTGGTAACTTTAGGAATTATCGGGATTGTGTCTGCCATGACAGTTCCGACATTTTTGCAAAATCACCAAAGAAAAAGTTATGTTACTCAAATTCATAAGATTTATAACGAAATGCAGCAGGCAGCATTGCAGTATATGACGAACAGGAACGCCGTTAATCTGATAGAAGCTGGATTAATTACTGATATTAATGCGGTTGATACTTTTATGAAAACATATTTCAGAGTTATCAAAGAATGCGGGGAAAATCCCGTTGACAATGGTTGTGTCGCTCAGGGATATAAAAAACTTACCGGAAAGACAATAACTCCTTTTAATGTTTCTGTTGATTACAGATCTTATGTAATAGCAAGTGGTGCTGTAATTGCACTCTTTAACGAAGGAGACCACTTACAGGTTCATGTTGACATAAACGGGCAGAAAGGTCCGAATATCGCAGGGCGTGATTTGTTTGCATTTCATGTTTACAAAAACGGAGTTATAGATGATTTTGTTTCAGGGGCTATCCTGCCGCCTTTAACCAGAGAACAACGAGAAGATTCATATAATAAATGGTGTAATTCTTCTTCTGCGATATGGTACGGATGTTTGGGAAAATTAATAAACGATAATTGGGAAATGACATATTAATATTTACTTCGGTAAATGTTTTTGCCAGTCACTGTCCAGATTTTGGATAAACCTGTGAGCGTCAATTACATCATCGTAATTAATAGGTTCAGGTCCTTCTTGAACTTCGAGCGGTTCGTAGTTTTTGACATCAATATCAGAAAAACCCAAGAACGCAACACCGAAATTTTTGCCGCAATGCTTGCAAACAAGACTAATTACAGTTAAACCTTCTTCTTCTCTTTTTATAATAACCGAATCCTCATCAAAGCTGTTCTTGCATTGAGAACAACAAAGATTACTAAACAGTTTTTCTATCTTCTTTTTCATAAAGTCCTCATTAATATTATAGTTTAAATTTTATTAAAAATTGTTAATTTTTCTCAAAGCATGGGTATAATATAATTGTAGCGAATTGTATATGTCGTTTTTGTTCGCTAAAGCTATCAAGATAGGAGTGTTATCATGGAAGCTATCAATTTAATTCTATTCGGATTTATTGTGTACACAGCATTAATCGTAGTGCCAAGCATCTGGGAAGAATTAACAACCGAAGGATAAAATCCTTTAAAATTTAAGACGAATTAAATCAGTGAGAGTTCCTTTTTTTCTCAAAAAATTCGACAAGTGTGAGAGTATCTGACTTAAAAAGTGTAAAAATTACGTTATTTGTTTAACGCATAGTTTTGTTGCGGCAAAATTTCGTTTAAACATTTAACAGCGATATCGGTGACATAGTCCATATCTTTGCGCTCCATAATTAATGGCGGGTTAAAGTAGATTACATCACCGAGAGGTCTTAGAATTACTCCCTCCATCAAAGCCTTTTTGTAGATTTGGTATCCGGTTCTGAGTCTGCTGTCAAAAGGCTTTTTACTTTGCTTGTCTTCAACAAGCTCTATTGCATTGACTAATCCTATATGACGAACTTCGCCAACATTTGGATGGGAAAGGAACTTTTCATTTATCATATTGTTAAAATAAACTGCATTTTCTTGTGCACGTTTTAATACTGAACCGTCTTCCATAATATCCAATACAGCATTAGCTGCTGAGCAGGCTAAAGGGTTGCCGCTGTATGTATGGCTGTGCATAAACGCCTTTCCTGTACCGTAATCATCATAGAAAGCATCATAAATCTTTTGGGTAGTAACAAATAATGCCATAGGCATATAGCCGCCTGTTAAACCTTTTGAAAGGCACATTATATCAGGCGAAACTCCTGCATGTTCAAAGGCAAACATTTTACCAGTTCTGCCATATCCTGTTGCAATTTCATCAGCAATTAAGTGAACATTGTATTTATCACATAATTCTCTTAACTTTTTCAAATAAAGCGGAGGATAAACCTTCATACCTGCTGAGCCTTGAAGTAAAGGTTCAACCAGCAGAGCAGCAGTTTCATCACCGTACTTTGCAAATGTCTGAGCTGCTTTTTCAGCACATTCACAAGCACAGTTATCCCTGTTTTTACCGTACTGGCATCTGAAACAATCAGGTCCTTGAACTCTTACAATATCCATTAAAATTGGTTTATAAAGCCTTGTATAAAGGTCACAATCACCTACTGACAACGCTCCTATGGTTTCACCGTGATAGGCCTCAGATAAAGCCATAAATTTAACTTTTTGAGGATTTCCACTCTGTTCATGATATTGAAAACTTACTTTCATGGCGGCTTCAATAGCTGATGAGCCGTTATCGGTAAAATTAAATTTGCAAAGACCTTCAGGAAGAATTTTGGATAATCTTTCACAAAGTCTAATGGCCTGCTTATGAGTAAAGTTTGCAAAAATAACGTGTTCAAGCTCATCAGCTTGTTTTTTAATTTCTTCTGAAATATGAGGGTTGCAGTGTCCCAGCAAATTACACCACCAGGAACTTATTACATCAACATAACGTTTACCTTCCGTATCATAAAGATATACACCCTTACCTTTTTCTATAACAATTGGAGGCAGAGTTTCGTAGTCTTTCATCTGCGAGCACGGATGCCATATATATTTTAAATCTTTTTCAGCCCAATTATCCATTTTTATAACTCCTTAAATACAGATTCAATGTTGTTAATCTTCAAATCATCCTGATTGTCGGCAACTGTTTCAACTACATTTATGCCTGTAAGGTTTTCAACCTGATTTTTGTTATCAACCTGCATCATATCATCTTTATTATAATTGTTTAAAATTATTCCTTTAACATTAATACCTTGCTGCTTCGCATATTCAACAGTTAAAACCGTAGAATTGATTGTTCCTAAAGATGCTGATGCAACAACAAGTATATCAAGCCCGAGAGCTTTTATAATATCAGGAAGCATCAGTTTTTCTTCTTTTAAATTAAAGGGGCAGACAATTCCTCCGGCACCTTCAACAACAACATAATCAAACTTTTTTTTTATTTTTTCAAAATCACCTTTAATCTTATTAAGTCTTATAGGATTGTTCTCAATTTGAGCTGCCAAATGAGGAGATACAGCAGGCTTAAAAATATAAGAAACATAATCTGAAGCAGGAGCGCTAATTCCGGCTTGTTTTAAAACATAGTCGCAATCACCGGGAATAATTTCTCCGGCGCATTCAACAGCACCGCTCAATGCAGGCTTATAATACCCGCAATTATAACCGAGCTCCCTCATTTTTTTAACCAGAAGTCCGGAAATATATGTTTTGCCTACATCAGTTCCTGTTGCAGTAATAAAAACACCTTTGGTCAAAATCTCTCTCCTTCCCTTCGCATAAAATACGGTAACTTCATTTACTAAGTTACCGCATAATTTTTTTTATTCAATACCTGATTAACTTTTATGTTACAACGAACCGCCGCCGCCATCACGGAAGTAATCATAGTGTCTTACGTCATCATAGTTATTAACGTATTCTGCCTCAACATTCTTTTGGAATTGAGTTTGCGGAGCTGCCTTTGTAACTCTTTCTGCTAACAATGCATCAATGTTAGGAGCGAGTGTTAATTCAAAGTGGAAACGTCCGTATTTTCTGTCAGGCTCCCAATGGTTGCTTACTAAAGGATAGCCCCAATATAGTCTTGCGCTCAAATCACCTGGTAATTGAACTCTTAAGCCCATACCGAGTGATGCTGCAAAATAGCTTCCGCCATAAATATCTTCACTTGCAGTAGGGAAAATACCTGCTGTATCCGCAAAAATCGCACCTTTAACATATCTTCCGATAAACGGAATTTTTTCGCCTGATCTAGGGCTTGTGATTTCTCTTGGTAATAACGGGAACATTAATTCACCGCTGATGAAATAACCGTTTTTACCAATCATCATACCTTCAGAGTAACCTCTTACCGTTGCCAAACCACCTGTTTGCATTTGGTCTAAGTAAGGGATCTTTTTATCTCCGGGTATAATTTGGTAGTTACTTCTTAATTGTCCGATAAATCCGTGAGAGAAATCGTGTAATCTAACGATACCACCACTGTATTTAAAATAGTTGTTATCACGGTCGCTGTTGAAAATAGGAATAGAATAATAAGCATCCTGATTCAAATACCAAATACCGTATTTAGTATCTTTTCTCATTTGCAATGCTAATTCAACAGCAGTAACGTTATCTGCGCTGTTAATCCAATCCTGGAATATCGGAACATTCAAATCTGTAAATGTACGAGCTCTTTTATAACTTACGCCTGCATATGATTTCAATTCAAATCCGGGTTTTCTTACAAGCGGTTGTGAGTAGTACAATGAATATTGGTAAGCATTACTGCCGAGTTTCAAATCTTTCATAGGACCGTATTTAATGTCCGCGAAGGTAGATGAGAACCTAAATCCTACCCGACCGTCGTTTTTGTTAACAGGAACATTATAATCAAAGAACGGGCTTTGTGCACCTTTAGAGAAATAAGACCCTAAAGACATTCTGTCCCTGTGACCGAACAAGCTGTCCGCATATAACATAGCACCGCCTCTTATGCTGCCTGTACTATAACGGCCCGCGTTATCCATAACACCCATTACATGGAATGGGAATGATTCCTGTGCAACCAGTTCAATATCTGTTGTTCCCGGTTTTTCACCTGCTTTTAAGTTAGCAGAAAGTTTAACACCTTCGTTATATCTGTTAAAATCAAGAACATCTTTTTCCAATTCAACAATATCAAACAGCTGTCCTTCTTTTTGAGGCAATCTGCTGGTAATATAACCGTCTTTAGTCCATTTGTTTTGTTCAACTGTTATACTTCCGATTTTACTTTCTGTCAAAGCAATATAAATATTTCCGTTTTGAACTGTTTGTTCCGGCAAAAATGCTCTTGCAGTAACGAAGCCTTTTTCTGCATACAAGTTATTGATAGTATCAATAACTTTTTGAATATCTTCAATAAATACGTTTCTGCCTACCAAAGGTCTTACTATATCATTAATTTCATCTTTAGTTAAAATTTCAGAAGGTGCAACTTCAACGGAATTAACAAATACACCTTTAGTACCCATTTCTTCGATTCCTGCCTGCTGCATAGAACCACCGTTATAATTTTGTATTATCTGATTCCCTGTATTAGGATCAGCTTCTAATTTTTTTCTTTGTTGATAATATTGATAATCATCTTCTCTTTGTTTTTCTTGATATTGGTATCTTAGATAATCGTTATCGTGACGTATATTCATCCCTGCTTCAGCGCCGACCTGACCTCCAATGTTAACCGGATTATATCCTCCGCCTGCAAGAGGGTTAGCATTAGTCGGTGTAACAGATGCAGGAAGCGCAAATGCAAAAGTGACACATAAAATAGCGCTCAAGAAATTTTTTCTGGAATTAATCTTTTTCATTTATTCACCTTCTGTTTTTATATATATTTATTTAAGTCCGGTCAATTTTATTTTTGCGCACAGGAATGAAAATAAAAACGATTTTTGAATTTTTATTACAATATAGTAACAAAAGTTAATTTTTTAACAAAATTAAGTATTGACCTGATATTATTATAAGGGAGATTAATATACTTGTAAAGTTTTGAATAAATAAAATCAATCTTTTGGAGTACAGTTTTTTCAAAAATAATACAAGAAATGTACACATTTTTATATGAGGGTAAAGTTATGAATAACAAAATTAAGTTATTAGTAGTTGGTGTTTCTACATTTGTAATCGGATTATCAGTAAACAACTTTGCAATGTCGGAT